>Ga0190367_1000943_pt1 | contig 18440 bp, 19 predicted proteins | sample 4872181011_MG_FD_171838 | JGI IMG/M metagenome (GOLD analysis project Ga0190367, IMG submission 171838) | Hydrothermal vent microbial mat bacterial communities from Southern Trench, Guaymas Basin, Mexico - 4872-18-10-11_MG | ecosystem: Environmental > Aquatic > Marine > Hydrothermal vents >...
ACATCGGGTCTCTAAGCCATGCGAGTGACTCAGGGAACGGCAATTCCTCAGTACTAACTTCTCTCTTACCTATCTTCTTGCTTAACCACGAGGTTGTAGCTATGCCGAGTGCCTCGCCTATGCCTAGGGACCATTCGTCCGTTAATCTATCGTTGTCTTTCATGAACTGGTAACATATCCATGTATGAAGCCAGTAGTATATCCCGCACGCAATGCCAGCTAGTAACACTATCTCGGTTCGGCTGAAGTTGTAAGCGGCGGGAACTCCGACGAAGTAAGATGCCCATATCATCATGATGTGCCCAGTTACGTATACAGCCTTAAGCGGCGTAATGTAAGCTAGAATCAAGTTTATCACGAAACCTAGCAAAGTCGCTAGGGCCACTTCTGTCGGATAGTCAGTCATGGCTTTTCCAAAGATCAACCAGTTTTGCGGGATAACCCCCGTAACTCCTAGCATAGCTTTAGTCCATTCGCCTATAGGAGCTACTACGTTCATTAATTCGGCAGCGCCTAGCACTAGAATATAGAAACCAGCGATTGTTTTCACAGTTCCGGATATTACCTGGTCATAAGGTCTTTTTAGCAATATTAAGCCGATTAGAGTAAGGAGACCGTAGAATATTCCTGGATTTCCTATGATATCTTTTGCTATAAAGAGAATTATCTCTGTAATTTCCATCTTACCACCTTTATTTTCTAAATGAAATTTCATTGCTAAGTTTATATAAGGTTTCTCCCTAACATATTAATATCCTAATGAAGAAAGGGGGTATGCACAAGAAACTTTAACTTTTAAGTTATACTTTCATACTTTACTCGTAAGGGTTAAAGTATTAAAATTTCGCAAACAAATATTATTTCGGGGATTAAATGAAGGTATCCTTTATCTATGATATCCCGTTAGAGATGTTTGCCCCCGATGTAGGGCTCTCTCATGCTATATTGGCTGAGAAATACGGCTTTGACTCTATTTCAGCTTCAGATCACTTCCATCCTTGGATTCATACAAATGCTCATAGCGCTTTCGCCTGGGTATGGCTTGCAGCAGCCGCTGAGAGGACAAGGAGGGCTAAACTAGGCACGTTGGTTACTTCTCCAATACTTAGATACCATCCAGCTATAGTAGCGCAGGCTTTCGCGACTCTAGGCTATTTATATCCAGGAAGAATTTTCCTAGGAGTTGGGGCGGGCGAAGCCATAAACGAGGTTCCTCTAGGCTATAAGTGGCCCTCTCCTAGGGAGAGAATTGAGCGTTTAGAGGAGGCTCTAAAGATTATCAGACTTCTATGGGAGAGAGAATTTGTAAACTTTAGAGGTAAATACTTTACTCTTAAAAACGCCAATCTCTATACTAAACCGAAAGAGTATAAAATACCGATTTACGTTGCCGCCAGCGGTTTTAAAGCCGCCAGCTTAGCAGGCAAGTATGGAGATGGAATAGTAGTATCGGCTACGACGGCTAAAAAGCGTGGAAATGAGCTTCTAAATACGTTCTATAAGGCGGCAAGAGATGCGGGGAAAGATCCCGAAGAAATGGCTAGGATAGTACTCATAGTTACTTCATTTGACGAAGATTTTCAAAAAGCACTTCAAGGAATAAGGTATTGGGCATCTACAATGTTTAGGTTCGTGTTTAAATACGACATTGGAGATCCCCGAGAAATAGAAGAATATGCCTCTCTAGTAGGAGATAAGCAAATAGCGTCTAGGCGTTACGTAGTTACGTCCCCCGATGAGTATTACGGTATTATAGAGTATTTTACAAAAATGGGATTTAACCACGTATCTATTCTTAATTCAAGTCCAGAGCCAGAGAAACTCATAAAAATATTCGGAGAGAAAATAATCCCCTACTTCAAGGAGGCTAATGACCCGTAGACAGCACACTCAAGGCATACTAGCTAAGCGTTTACTCAAGGTACCCCATTTCTTTAAGGACCGGTATGAGCTTTTCTTCAAGTTCCTTCATGCTGACTAGATTTCTTAGAAGGATTATTCTCGCATCCGTAGTCCCCCTTATAGTCGCCGCGAATATTTCTTGAGTGATTATAATATCGGCTTTTTGTCCTTTGCAAGTCACGGGATCGGCTGTTATAACGTCTCCCTTAATACCGTATTTTCTCAACAAATCGAGTATATTAGCCCTTAGCATTACGCTAGAGCCTACCCCGGCGCCACAAACAGTCATTATTTTAACAAATTTCCTTCTGGCACTCATTTTTTTCACTCATGATTCCCTTAGATAAAAGGAGAATAAAAGTTTTATTACTTGCATATTTGGGGCACTAATTCTAGGAGTTTAAGAATTAGATGAGAACCCTTATTTTTAATATGCTAGTAAGGCATAGAACAAATGACTTAGCTAATTCCGTTTAAAAATAAGGGAATATTAATAGAAAAATGATCAATAGGGATTAAATTAAAAGTTGTCGACTAGATAATTAAGTAGAACATTTGGTTGACGAATTTTTTGGAGGGCTTTGCCCTTGCTCGATACGGTTTTTATCGCGCTAACCTCTACATGTTTTCTTATAGCGTTAAGAAGTAATCCTAGCTTCTCTTCTTCGATATTCCTACCTATGATTTGTACCCCCTAATTCTGTCATCAACTATTATTACTCTCAGATAATTACCTTGATTTACCTTCTCAATTATTTTGATATCTCTCCCTTCAAAATCCTCTAGAGTATTGGCGTTCGATAGAACATACGTCCCTAGGATATTGAATATTGTATAATTTAGGGATCCGGATATTTCTTTTTATATGGGCCATACCTCCACCGATCACTACTACGTGCGTTGTTGAACCCAATTGCCGTTACTTCATAACCTGTTGCCGCCGAGTAAGCTTCTGCTACATCTTCGCCGTTTATTAATCCGAACATTGTGCACATTGAGCATACTCTAACGGAGATTTTCACTCTCATCCAGTCCTCCATATACTTAGCATATCTGCCGACATTAAATCTGCCATAGTGGGGTGCAGGGGTAAATATTCTCTCCAGGGCATCTTTAGGTATTCCCATTTTCTTGGTATTTTCCTTAATTTCTTCGAGTGTTCTGCCCAGCGTATTGGTAATAGTATGTGAACCTCCATGGGGAGGTCTAGGTCTGGTGAAGAATGACATCATCAATGGGTGGAATGTGGAAGGCCTTGCATCATATATGAAATCGACGCCTTTGCATATGCCAGCATACCAGTATTCTTAAGGATCTATGCCAAATTTTGTTTAAGCTTCATCCAACCTTCAGTTAATATATCTCCAATCCTTCTCTGTTTACTATCTTTTCAAAGATCTTAAGGTAGCTTTCATAATTGCGATTTAGCTCAAGCCCCCCAGTATCGGCCTTTGTTAATCTTCCCTGCTGATACAGCGTTGTCACGAAATCTAGATTCTAGTTGTAGTGTAGAAATCTATACTATAAGAATTTGCTAATATCACCCAATGTAACATTTTTCTAACAACATAATCGCGTATTTTTGCTGCTCAATTTCGTTGTCAGTAATTTTCCCAATATCTTTTAAGCGGATATTTATAATGCATCCTATACATCTGGCTCTCATGGGTTTCTAACTTATGAAATATAAAATAAATAAAATTTGTAGTGAGAAGTTTATGGGAATAGTTTTGAAAGCCTTCTATAATCTTCGACGATTTGTACACCTGAGCTAGTTCCTATCCTGCTCGCTCCTGCCTCAATTATCTCTAATGCTTGGCTTAATGTCCTTATTCCTCCTGCCGCTTTAACTTTCATCTTATCGCCGACTACGCTTTTGATAAATCTGACGTCTTCCGCAGTTGTAGGCCTCCATCCTTTAAAGCCTTTAAATCCTGTCGAAGTTTTGACGTATTGAGCTCCAGCGAGTTCTGAAATTAAGCTTGCTATGACGATTTCATCCTTCGTGAGAAGAGGTACTTCTATTATTACTTTTACGGGCACTCCCTCAGCTGCTTTCACTACAGCCTCGATATCCTTTCTAACAGCAACATATTTTCCTGACTTAAGAAGCGGGATATTCATAACCATGTCTATTTCGCAATTTGAAGAGTTTTCGAGAACCCACTTTACCTCCTCGACTTTCAGCTCTGTCGGAATAGTTCCAAGAGGAAATCCTATAGCTACTACTATTTTTACATCGCTTCCTTTAAGGATTTTTGAAGCCAGTGGAGCCCAAGCTGGCATTATCGCTACTCCACAAAAATCGTATTTCTTAGCCTCTTCAAGGAATTTTCTCATTTCTTCCTCAGTTGCTTGAGGTTTGAGATTCGTCTGATCTATAAACTTTACTAATTCTTTCTCAGTAATCTTGATCATTTAGTCTCACCTTCCCCTAACAATTTATTTAAACTTGAAAACATCTGGAAGGGAGTACTTATAGCTATTCTATCCGCCCCCGCTTCTAACATTTCGATAGCTTTCTCTAGAGTGCGCACTCCCGCAGAAGCTATAATCTTTATTGAAGTCCCGAATTTCTCTCTTATCAATTTTACATCTTCAACAGGAGTTACTAAACCCAATAACCTGGGGTTGGTTTTTACCATCGTAGCACCAGCGTTTTTAATTATTTCCACCGCTGTTATTTTCTCTTCTTCAGTTAGAAAGGCTAGAAATGGTATTACCGAGACATTGTGCACTTTTCCATCGACTGCTGCCACTACCGCTTCTATATCTCTTTCAACTGCTTCGTATTTTCCGGATTTAAAGGCTCCAAGTTCCATGCACATATCGATTTGCTTTGCGCCATTTTTCACGGCCCACTTTGCTTGCTTAACTTTAACTTCCGTAGGTAGAGAGCCGAGTGGGTAAGCGACGATGCCGACCACATCGATGTCTGTGTCCTTTAGAAGTTTTACTGCTAGAGGCAGCTGGTGTAGGTTGAAGGCTATTCCTGCTAAGTACTCCGAATACTTCATGCACTCCTTAATGAAGGCTATGACTTCCTCATCTGGTACATTGGGTTCAATGATTGATGTATCAAATTTCTTGAGGAAAAAATCTTTTGTTAACACCTTCTCACCGGAGTGAGAATATGATTTATGAATTTAATAAAGATTTCGCGGAAGAAATTTCTCTCTTTTCACAAAGGTTCCGGTAGTGACTATTAATTTTCTAATAAAAATGACACTTTTCTTATTTTTAAATAAAATATTTTTAAATTTTGAATTTCTAAATATAGCCCATCTTTTTGAGAACTGGAATTGGTTTTTCTTCAAGCTCTTTTTGCTCGCTAGGTTATTCAGAAAGATGACTTCCTTGTAAGTGGCGCCTTTTAGCGCATGTTTAAATACTCGCTGAGTGATGACTATGTAACATTTCTCTCCATAAGCCGTTATTACGTCTGCAGGAACTATCTCGGCCTTTAATCCATATCGTTTAAGTATTTCCTCAAGATTTACTTTTAACATTACACTAGATCCTACTCCGTAGCCACAAATAGTGACTATTTTTAGTCTTTGAACCATAGATTTCACCGAATCCACTAAAACCAAATATTAATTAGCATCCTCTTTGAAATAGGTATGGCATCAAAATGAGGTACTAGAACATCGATATCCCAAGGTGTCCTCCATGATCACGGTAAAAGTAAAATTGCTTAATAAAGTTGGGCTACATGCAAGGCCGGCTGCTTTATTTGTTCAAACGGCTAAAAAATTCAAATCCAATATTACAGTTATAAAAAATGAGCAATCCGCCAATGCTAAGAGTATATTAGAAATTTTAGCGTTAGGCGCAGATTACGGAGATGAAATAATAATTCAAGCAGATGGTCCAGACGAAAGTGATGCTATTAAAGAACTCCTTGATTTACTAGAAAAATTTAGAGAAGAAGAATAATAAATGTGCTGATTTACTTTTCTATGTGCTATTTTACTATACATAATTATTATTATTATATTATATGTTATAAAAGCTTCAGTATCTTTAGTGATTATGAAATCCCTAAAACATTACGAGTTTGTCGTTTAAAGAGGTTATTCTCTTTCCTCGATATTTATGTTCTTGACTACTAAAGTGCTAAAGCTAGTTCAGTAGCTTTTCGCTGGATAATATTTTGAAAAAGTTAATTTAATACACGTAACTAAGAAGATATTTATACTCCATTATTTTAGATATCATGGAGATGATATATGAATTCTCTTGCGAAATATAAAGAAATAATATTTAAGCTAATAGAAAAAGTAATCTCTAATCAGAGCGGAAATATGGAGAAAGCCGCAGAATTAGTCTTAGAATCTCTAGCAAAAGGTAATTATATCTATATATTCGGCGCAGGCCATTGCGCGCGCTCTACGGATATGAAGGAGTATCCCTCATCAAATTGCTAATTGCATAAGAATGCAAAAATTCTGATGTGGTTGATTTTTAGATCGTAAAGAATAACAGTTAATTAGTAAAATTTCAATATTCCACTTTATTTTTAAAACAAATATAACATCAAATTCTAAAAATAAATAAGCTTAAAGGTTTAAATAATCCTGAATGCTAAAGTGATAGGAGAGGTGGTGTAAAAATTGATTAAGAAAAGAGGTATACCGACTTCTCCAGGCATAGCTATAGGGAAGGCATTTATTTACAAGAAAGCCGAGATCGAGATCTCCAAGCGTCGGGTAGACCCGGAAATCGAGATCTCCAGATTTAAACATGCATTGGAGAAAACTAAAGATCAAATTAGGGAATTAAAGGAGAGGACTCTAAAGGAGATAGGTGAGGATAAAGCCGCCATCTTTGATGCTCATATAATGATCTTAGAAGATCCCGCCTTCACCGATAAAGTCCTAAAATATATCAGAGAACGCTCACTCTCAGCTGAAGAGGCGGTAATGAAAGCCACTAGAGATATAGCCGCTATATTTGAGGTTATGGAAGACGAATATATGAAAGCTAGAGCCGAAGATATCAGGGACTTGGGCAACCAGATAATTGAAAACCTATCAGGCAGAGCTAAGAGCCTCGAATTGGAAAAACCCTCGATAGTTATAGCTAGAGAGCTCCTACCATCGGATACCGTTAGGATGAAGAGAGATTATGTGCTGGGTTTTGCCACAGAACTAGGCGGAGTGACTTCTCATGTTTCTATAATCGCTAGAGCCATGGGCGTGCCAGCTGTAGTAGGTATCGAGAACTTAACAAGTCTTATTAAAGATGGAGATGCCGTGATAGTCGACGGCTATGAAGGCGTCGTCGTGGTGAATCCAGAGGAGGAAATTCTGAAAAAGTATTATGAGAAGATGAAGAAGGATTTACTACAGCGTGAGAAGTTCGAAGAGATAGGCAAACTACCGGCTATAACGAAAGATGGAGTAGAATTTGAGGTAGCAGCTAACATAGGAGAGCCCTCGGAAATCTATCTAGCTATAGAGAACGGAGCTGATGGAGTGGGATTGCTGAGGACAGAGTTCCTAGTAATGGGCGCTGAGAAGTTCCCGAGCGAGGAGGAAATGGCGGAAGAACTTAGAAAGATAATTGCTAGGGTTGAGGATAAACCCGTTATAGTACGCACATTAGACATAGGGGGCGACAAGCCAGTACCTTGTCTCGAGTTGCCTAGAGAGCTCAACCCGTTTTTAGGGTTGAGGGGGATAAGACTATCTCTCAGCCGTAGAGACATCTTCAAGTGCCAGCTAAAGGCCATCCTTCGAAACAGTTCGAGAGGGAATGTTAAGATAATGTTTCCTATGGTGTCGCTTATTGAGGAAGTTTTAGAAGCTAGAAAAGTTGTAGAAGAAGCTGTTGAAGAGCTGAAATCTGAAGGGGTAAAAGTGGGGAAGTTCGAGATAGGGATTATGGTCGAAACTCCATCTGCGGCTGTAATGGTGGACGCCTTCGCGGACTACGTAGATTTCTTTAGCATAGGCACTAATGATCTAACCCAGTACACGCTGGCGGTGGATAGGACGAATGAACACGTAGCCTACATTTTCGACCATCTCCATCCTTCGATTTTGAGATTAATTGACCACGTAGTTAAAGTAGCGCATGACAAGGGCAAATGGGTAGGCGTGTGTGGAGAAATAGCCAGCGACATGGAAGCAATTCCTATACTTGTCGGCTTAAGAATAGACGAATTTAGCGTCGCCCCTCTCTTCGTCCCCAGGGTAAAGGGAGTAATCAGGTCGCTAACCTATAGAGAAGCCAAGGAAATCGCGTTAAAAGCTCTTAAAATGAAAACCGCTGACGATGTAAGAAAAATGTCTAAAGACTTCTTAAAGAAACTAGGTTTATACTAAATTTGGCGGTTTTTCTTTTTAGAAATAGTGTTTATGAACGTCGCTTTTAACGAGCTCTACTGCTGAAGTTTTAGAAGGGCTAAAAAGGAGAGCTTTAGCGGCAGCATTTCTCACTTTAATAAAACTCGGTCAGGGAGACTGGCGCGGAAAGTAAGTATATCTCCTTCAAGCCGGACAATATTCTACCGATTTCCATGATCATACTTCACGGCTGTTAGTTCACTGCTATGCCGCAAAGCAAACCCTGATAAGCCTAAACACTTAAACAAGTACATGGGGAAATTTAGGAGGGAGCACGGTGTTAATAGTAAACGTGGGTGTCTTGCTCACCCCCGATGTTGCCGTGGAAAACGCCTCAATAATAATTGAGGGAGAGTTCATTAGGGAAATCAAAGCAGGAGGAGAAAGGAATATTGGAGCCGAAATCGTCGAATGTAGAGAATGCATAGCTGTCCCTGGGTTTATAGACATGCATACTCATGGGTACGGCGGAATAGACGTAAACTATGTTAAAAGCGAGAAGGATTTGGAAAAATTGTCGAGTATGCTGGTAAAGCACGGCGTTACTACCTACCTTCCCACAACGGTATCTTTTCCCGTGGATAAATTAAAGGAGATAGCCGAGATAATATACAATGCAACGTTCGACGCCGCGAAGGGCTCCGAGATAGCAGGCATATACTTTGAAGGCCCCTACTTAAACAGGGAAAGGGCGGGGGCTCAAAACCCAGAATATCTGAAAAATCCGAGCGTAAATGAGGTCAGGGAGCTCTACAAGGCTTCTAGAGGATTAATGAGGGTCATGGCTTTAGCTCCCGAACTGCCCGGTTCTCTCCCGGTGATAAGAGAGCTTAATAGGATGGGGGTCATAGCTTCAGCCGCTCATACTAACGCTACCTTCGATGAGGCTATGAGAGCATTCGACGCTGGAGTAAGACTGTGTACTCACATTTTTAATGGGATGCGGGTTTTCCATCACCGGGAGCCCGGCATAGCTATAGCCGCTCTCATGAGAGATGATGTTTATGTTGAGTTTATAGGGGATCTTATACACTTGCACTCGGGCACAGTGGCTTTAATCTGCAAGAGTAAACCCACGGATAAAGTTATAGCTATAACTGATTCTATCTCCGCCACAGGCCTGCCGGATGGCGAGTACGAGCTGGGAGGTTTAAAAATCATAGTTAAGGAAGGAGTTAGCAGAGTTAAGGAAACCGGAAGCCTAGCCGGGAGTACGCTGACTTCAGATAAGGCATTAAGGAATTTAGTCTTCGAAGTAGGAATACCCCTGAGGTACGCTTTAAAATATATGACTAAAAACCCGGCTGAGCTTCTGGGACTAAAAGATAGAGGAGTTTTAAGACCTGGATTTAGAGCCGATATAGTTCTTCTAGACAGTAAGACGTTAGAGGTTAAAAGCGTAATCATGAAAGGCGAAATTGTCTACGGTGGGATTAAATAATGTTCCGAAAGCCTTTTCCTTAGAGGCTAATGGGGTGTTGATGTTTTCTTATAATTATCCCTCAAAGCGAGTCTCACAGTTACTTTAGAAGAAGAACAGAAAGAGATTAACAGAGTTAAGACTGCGATATAACATCAAGCAGTTCCTTAACGTTTTTAGCATTTCTTATTTTTTCTACGCTTTCACTCTTTGATAACAGTTTAGCCAGCTGAGCTAGGATCTTTATATGAGAACTGCTGTCTACGGCTCCGAAGGCTATAACTATGTCTACCGGGTCGTTCTCAGGGTGTCCGAAGTAAACTGGTTTTTCTAGCGTTATTAGGCTAAAGCCTATTTTCTTCACTCCGTTTTCAGGCCTCGCGTGGGCTAGAGCTATTCCGGGCGCTACTACTATGTAAGCGTTGTACTCTTCACAGAATTTTATCATAGCATCTATGTAGCGGGGCTCTATAGAGCCTGTTTTCAAGAGCAACTCGCCGGCTGCTTTTACTGCTTCTTTCCAATCTGACACTTTTACTTTAACTTTTACCGTTTCTGGGGTTAGGTATTCTCTAAGGATATTTTCTTTCTCGGTCATGTCACGCGGTTTATTTCCATCTCCAATATATTCTTTTCTGAGACGTATTACCGTGTTTCTTGGCGTTACTTATATACGGCAGTTTTCTTGTCAACTTTGCTCAGGTAGTCGGAGCATTTATCAAATCTTTTAAATAATCTAGAGCTTCGGCAATCTGCTGAGATGGCCGAGCCGAAGATTACCTCATTAAAGATAGACTTCTCTACTACCTCTTCGCGAATCTCAGCTAGAACATAGCTTAAGTCTCTCCTGGCTGCAATCGGTGTAGCACACCGAAAGATAGTTATTGTAGTTATTTCGGCGTAAATGCGGCTGCAGTAAAAATCTTCCTCTTTCGTAACTTATTTATCCAAGCTCTACTGATGTCAATCAATATGCAAACTAGAGCGAGGAAGATTTGGTTTATAGCTTTTGAGAGCAAGGGAGTCTACAAAGTCGGCGGACTTGGTGAAGTAGCGGGGAGCATAACCAGAGCTCTAGCTAGTAAAAACCTTAGAGTAGCCTTAATTATGCCTAGTCATGGAGTAGCTAGAGATAAAAAGCTAAGAGAAAAGTTTAAGCTCACCGAAGTGAGCGCCGTAGATTTTAAAGTTATGGAGACAAGCTATAGAGTGACGGTGTATAAGGGCTTTCTAGACAATGTCGACCTTTACCTTTTCTCAGGAGGCAATAGAGAGGCTGAGAAAATACTTGAAAACCCCGTAGTCTACGCCGAAGGCGTAACGGAGTCTAAAGCCGCCCTCCTCGCCAGGTCAATACACCTGCTATACGAGCATGGAGAATGGAAACCCGACGTAGTCCATATAAACGACTGGCACGCAGTACCAGCAGGTATAGCTATTAAGCTTCACGCTTGGAGAAAAGGGACGTATCTGCCCCTTCTATTCCAGATACATCTCTACTGCGGAAAGTGGGTTGATCAAAACTACCTATTCAATTTCTGCGGAATAGACCCTAATGACGAAATAGATGTGAGGCTAAACGGCGTTTTCGGCAGGTATACTCTAGAGCAGATATACTCTATGAGCAGAGGAGTATTAGAGCGCTTAGCGGCTTACGTGAGCGACGTAATAGCGACGGTCAGTGAATCTTATCTGAAAAGGGATGAAGGTAGTATCCTACAGAACATAGGATTTCAATTTGAGGGTAAATCAACCTATATCTACAATGGGTGTGACTGGGAGCTTGGAGAAATTGTGAAGAAGATACTTGAGAGTCATGGCGAAAAAATAGGAGAGTTTCTCGGAGTGAGTGACTTAGGCTCCGTGGATAGAGTGCAATTGCGCAAATACCTGTTGGAGAAAGCTCTTGGAGAACTCCCGGAAAACGAGCCCATTATAAGAGATGATTACCTAGCCGAGTTAATTAAAGAGCTTAAAGGGCCCATAGTCGACGATAAAGGCAAGCCTTTAGCTTTTAAGAAAGACGGGCCGTTAATCATAACCACGGGGAGGACCAGTGTTCAGAAAGGGATAGATGTCTTGTTAAAGGCTGTTCCGCAAATTTTAGAATCTTACCCTGAAGCTAAGTTCCTTCTGTTACTGTTACCCGTGAGGGGCGGTGAATCGCTAATAAAAGAAATATTTGAGGAAGCCTGTAAGTACCCGGAGAACGTCAGAGTAGTATACGGTGTAACTCCTTCGATATACCACCTAGCCCATGTAGCTGCTACGCTCTACGCTGCTCCCTCCAGGTGGGAGCCTTTTGGAATTATGGCGCTCGAAGCTATGGCTGTCGGCACCCCACTGGTGGCTTCTAAAGTTGGAGGTTTAAGCGAGACAATACTGGATTTGAGGGAGCACGGATTGAAGGGGACAGGTTTGTTGGTTCCAAGAGATAACCCAGAGGAACTCGCTGTAGCTATTGTTTCTCTCATTTCCGTTATGGAGGAGCGTGCAGAAAAGGTACTTTACTATGAGTTAAAAGCTTTAGTGAGTCCCGGGGTAGCTCACGAAATAAGGGAGAGCTGTGTAAGGAGGGTAGAGGAGAACTTCAGGTGGAGTAAAGTAGCCGATATGGCTATAAATGTCTACAATAAAGCTTTACAAAAAGTTAAAGGTGGAGGTTAAATGGTCCAACAACCGCTAGAGGAGTTCTTTAAAGTAGATTGGCTAACCATAGAGCAGATACTCGTCAGTTTTTTCCTAGGTGCGCTAGTAGGGTTAGAGAGGGAGAAGGCTAGACTCTCTAGACCTTTAAGAGGCGAAGAAAAGGAGTTTCCCGGAGTCAGGAGTTTCGGCTTAACCTGTATGTTTGGGGCTTTGATAATTAAGCTTTCGACGCTGGCGCTAGAGGGGAAGGCGACACAAGTCGTGTTCTATATCTCCGTAGTGAACTTATTCCTCTTCCTCGTTATACTTGGCTTTTATATAGCCTACCGCTTTTTTGTGTTAAAAATACCGGGGATAACGACTATCTTAGCTTTGTCCTTCACTTTTTTAATTGGAGTGCTCGTGGGCATGAATTTCATACTGGAGGCTACGGCAGTATCTGTTTTCATAACGTTTATACTCGCGATAAAACCGGAGATCCAAAAGTTCGTTACGGGTTTTTCATACAGAGAACTCCTTTCAGCTCTAGAAGTAGGCATAGTAGTCTTTGTTTTCAGCCCGCTGCTATTGATGGATATATACGACCCCATCTTCAAGGTATTCAACTTTAGGATACTCTACGTATTCTTCGCGCTTACCCTTGTATTATCCCTCCTAAGCTACGTAGCGGTTAGAGCTATGGGGGCTAAAGCCCTCACCTACTTCGCTTTCTTTGGAGGCTTAGTAAACAGTGAATCTACAGTGCTAAACCTTGTAAGACTCGCTTTGAAGGCTGATGAAGGAATTAAAAATTGGATAGTTGCCGGAGTGCTTCTAACCAATACCGCTATGATTTTGAGGAATTTAATACTGGCAGCCTCTCTAACTAGCATATCTGGAGGAGTTCATGCAGGTTCGATAATAGCTAAACTATTAATCGGAATGTTACCCTCTATGCTAATAGGGTACATAACCGCCTTCGTCTACAGCGGCAAGAAAATCTTGAGAGAGGAAGATTTAACGTTAGAAAATCCGTTAAGTTTCGTCGTCGCGCTTAAAGCGGCCATAGTATACGCGAGTATATTCGTCTTCACCAAAGTTTTCTCTGACCTCGTTGGAGACGCTGGCGTGTTACTGTCGGCAACCGTGGGAGGCTTCATAAACGCAGGGGCCACTATACTCTCCATCTACACGATAATTTCCATTGGGAGCGAAACTGCCGGAATCGCCAGCGCGAGTGTGCTCCTCGCGACATTCTCGGCCATAATGAACAAAGTGGTCTTTACTAAAATGGGAGGCGCCGGGCGGGAACTACTGAAGAAGGTATTCATATATCTCTTGCTCCTTGCGGCGCCTTGCCTTATCACGGGACTTCTTATAGGATTTAGAATTCCTCCTCTAGGCATTTAACTATTTCATGGAACGTGTTCCTGCCACAGTTCTCACAGTAAATATATACTTTCCCTAGTTTGTAAAGGTTGAACCCCAGGTCGACTTCCTTGTCAGCGCCGCACTCTTTACACTTTAAAATCCAGACAGTCACAGCGCGCCTACCTCTTCACCTTCTCTACTAAATAAGAAACTATCTCGTAAGGTATATCTTTACCTGTTACCTCCATCAATCCCTCAAAGCCAGGTGACCCATTTGCCTCTAGCACACAGTAGCCATTGGCCCCCTCTAAAACATCTATGCCCGCGTAATCCAGCCCAAGAACCTCAACGGCTCTTACGGCTAGTTCTTCTAGCTCCGGAGGAGGCTTCATGGCCTCAGCCCTGCCTCCCTGGGCGATATTAGTCTTCCAAGTATCAGGAGGGGCATACCTATACATAGCCGCTACAACTCTATCCCCTACAACGAAGAGCCTAATATCCCTAGAAGGCTTGTCGAGATACTCCTCTAGGAATATGAACTGTTTAAACTGGAGACAGGTTCTGTAAATTCTATACCCTACATCCTCGTCCTCCACTAGCACCTGGCCGAACCCCCTCGACCCCACTAAAGGCTTAACTACAACTCTGCTCCATTCTCTTGTTACTCGGTAAGCCTCGATCAGATTCTCCGTTAATAGCGCCCGGGGTACGGGTATACCCGCTTTAAAGAGTTTAAGCAAAGTAATGAACTTGTTACGAGCGTTCAACAATCCGAGAACGGGATTCATCAAGTATATCCCCTCGCGTTCAATCCCTATGAAGAGAGCCAACCTCCCCATAAACTGTTCAAAACTTGGCGCGAATCCTATACTCCTCAAGAGCCCACCATCTATATCTAGAATTTTCGCCCCAATCCTCAAGACCAGACCGTCATCGTCTATCCTTACTGAGAGGTATGAGAAAGGCATATAGTAAGATTCGTGACCGAGTTTCCTTATGGCATCTAGCAACATTCTCGAAGATGGCGTGGGAAGATTACTCTCGTGTATAACTCCGATTTTCATCGGCATCACCGCAAAATCGATACATATATACCTTTTCCACCAAATATCCTAGAGATGAAATATATATTTAAACCAGCCAGGGGCTACGTCTTTACCAAACACGTAGTTGAGAAACTTGAAAAGGGCGAATTAAAGGTAAGTTTAGATCTAGGAAGGTCTTTAATTAATATAGAAATTAGAGAAGGTAGCGTAGTCTTGCCGAGTGGCTTGGAAGTAGACCTAGTTTTTCTTAGGAAGATTGTAAAGCGAGAAGATAGAGCCTATTTCATGGAAGAAGGTAAGAGGGACATTTTTGAAATCTCGATCTCTACGCCCGAGCGGTACTATAAGCTTATGGTTGTGGCTCCGTACACGGCGCCAACCCTAGAAATCAGCGGTATACACATGCACCGCATAAAGAGCGTAACTCCGCTAGAGGATACTCTGGAGAAAGTGAAGCTAGCTAGGATCAAGAAGGGGTGTAGGGTCTTAGACATATGTACTGGGCTCGGTTATACCGCGATTTATTCCCTAAAGAAGGGTGCGTCCAGCGTCGTTACTGTAGAGAAAGATCTAAATGTTCTAGAGATAGCGCGCTACAACCCCTGGTCCAGAGAGCTCGCCGACGACAGGATAGAGGTTATCCTAGCCGACGCAAGCGAGTATATCCATGAGCTACCCAGTGAAAGCTTTGACAGGATAATTCACGACCCGCCTAGGTTCGCTCTAGCCGGAGAGCTGTATAGCTTGGCGTTCTATAGGGAACTGTGTAGAGTTTTAAGAAGTGGGGGGATTCTCTTTCACTATACCGGCTATCCCGGCGCTAAGAGAGGCTTGAAATTTCAGGCAGGCGTAGCGGCTCGCCTAAGAAGAGCAGGTTTTCTACAAGTTAAGATCGTAAAGGATTTTGCGGTAATTGCCCGTAAGGTATAGCATTCTAGAAGGAGTAAGAAGTCTATTTGGCTTTTAAATCCTGTTAAGTGGAATTATTGGCGCGGCTATCTAGCGACATCGCTTGAAAAATATTTTGGTCGTTTAATTAAAATTCCTGAGAGCCAAAAAATAAATACGAAGAGCCGAAAGATCCTATTGGAGGTTGAGAGCGTTTAACTACGAAGATTACGCTCAAATTTACCGTGTGGTGTTGGCATGAAGATCGTCCTTTCATTTGAGGAATTCGTGATAACTATCTTGACAATCTTGGTATTAGTTGTGCTTTTATATGTGCTCCTCTACGAATATAGCGCCTGGAGGAGAAAGAGGCTATACAGAGTCATAGGAAGAAAGCATGTCGGTTAGGCTAGAGTATATAGAAAAAGGAGTACACCTTTTGGTTCATCCCGCACGTTACTCCTCTAACACGTACTTAGTAAGGGGGAGTAAAGGAGAAATTTTAATTATAGACCCAGGCTTACCTGATATATTCCCCGATATACTACAGCTCCTCCACGGTCACAAAGAAGTATTCATCATACACACCCATTTCCATTATGATCATATAGCCGCAACTCCAGTCTTAAAGAAGACGGTCGCGACTGCTAAAGTTCTCCACCATTCTAAAGGAGTTGAAGCTTTAAGGAGGGCAGATCCCGAGCTCACTTTATCGGTGCTGTTTGGAGATATATTGTCGCCTATAGAGGTTAACCTACCGATAGACGAGGGGTTTCTCGAGCTCGGAAGTTTAAAGCTCGAGATACTACATACCCCCGGGCACACAGAAGACAGCATATGTATAGTGTACGGAGATGTGGTTTTTACAGGAGATCTAATATTCTCCGACGGCAGTGTTGGGAGAACGGATCTACCCACGGGAAACGAGTATGCGCTCTACTTATCTCTTGAGAAGATCTCAAGCTTAGGAAGGAGGGTAATAGCTCCAGGGCACGGAAGACCAGGTTTCTTCGATTTTAAGATGGCGGCGAATATAGCAATGCCCTGATGTAAGCGATATATATTAATGCTGAAACTGAATAAGATATATCACTGGGGATTAATATGAGCGAAAAAATAAAAATTTGGAGAAGCAAAATTTCTCCAAGCTGTAGAGGAGCTATATTCAGAGCTAAGCGCTGGTTCTACGCCACCTTCTACGCGAAGACCAGCGTAGGGGATAAAGAGAAATCCAAGGAAAACTGGACAAAGCTGGCTAGGGAAATGGTCAGAATATCCAACGAGGAGGGGGTATCCGACAAAGCCGCTAGAATAACCATATATTACACAGACGAGGGAGGGGTGTTTAATCCCATAAGGGCGGAGATAGAAGTATACGAGATAAAGCTGTTGAAGACTCTCGAGGTAAAGCCAGAGTAGCTATCTCTCCTTTTTTAGCTTATAAAAGATATTCTTGAATATGAATATTAGGACCATGAAGAATGTGACAAGGACTAGCATTTTCGCGTGGAGGAAGAAATCTCCTGCCCGCACATTGCCTATTTTCCCTATATAGAGCACTATGTTGTAGACGTTATACGCTGCTATAGCTGAGAGCAATAGCACGATAGCGCCCAGATAGGGATTCCTCTCTTTCTCGGGCATCTGAATCACCGTAACTCTATGGTCGGGCGAATATAAGCTTTACTTTAACTTTACAACTGAAAGTCTCGCTTTGGGGGCGTGAGTCGGCACTGCTAAATTAAAAGAAACGGCAAAGTTAAATAACATTATAATAAATATACGTTGGAGGGGGGATTTGAATTCCATGTACGCAATGTTCATACAGTTTATACCACTAATAGTAATACTGATCGGAGTAGCCATAGGCTTTTTCGTAATGCTGTTTATAAGCTTCTTGGTCTATAGAGACGCAAAAAAGCGCGGATTAAACGCTCTGCTCTGGGCTGCTATAGTATTCTTCACGGGACTTATAGGCCTACTCGTGTACTTTCTACTGATAAGGCCTAAGAAAAAAGCGGTACCACCGCCTCCATAAAATTGTCTTTATTTACTTCCACCCTACTCTATCCGCTCAAATATATAATCTTCTAATTCCTATTAGCACTTAGAATGAAGCTGGTAGGAACTCTAGTGGGCAAATCGGGAACTAGATACGTAACATTCAGAGTATTCGAGGAAGTAAACGTCAACGACCTAGTGCTGATAGAAAACGCGAAAAGGAGGTTTTTAGGAGTAGTTAGGTGGATAAGCCACGTAAACATAGCGAAAAACCAGTACTCCCCCTTCATAGTTCAGGGAGACGAGGAAACAATAGATGCTCTAGGCTATATGAACGCCAGCGCCGAGCTGCTAGGAGTAATAGATGAAAACGGCAGGCTTGTACCCCGCATAACGATACCTCCTCTTGTAGGCAGCAAATCCGACATATACCTGCTAGAGGAAGGAGACGAAATACTGGTTAACGTCTCCCAGCCTCTCTACATAGGAGTACATTCATCATCTTCAAGGCTCTTCCAGCTAGACGCCAGCTACATGAACTACCACATAGCGGTCGTTGGAACCACTGGTACAGGCAAATCGCACTTGGTCAGACTACTGGCTAAGGCATTCAGTCTAAAGGGAGTCAAATCGATAATCTTCGATCACACAGGGCAGGACTATGCACCTTTCTTCAAGAACGATCCCTCCTTTGATGTGATTGAGGATAAGGAGATTTTGCCGAGCCCCGCCGGAATAGCATCAGTTATAGCCACTGAAGTTGGGAGCGATTACGCCGAAGACGTGGAGATTTCGATTTACGCCTACTTAGCTTCTGGAGGAGATTTAAAC
>Ga0190367_1000944_pt1 | contig 18433 bp, 25 predicted proteins | sample 4872181011_MG_FD_171838 | JGI IMG/M metagenome (GOLD analysis project Ga0190367, IMG submission 171838) | Hydrothermal vent microbial mat bacterial communities from Southern Trench, Guaymas Basin, Mexico - 4872-18-10-11_MG | ecosystem: Environmental > Aquatic > Marine > Hydrothermal vents >...
GATGTGGCACCTGTGTTTCCAGCGCTTCCTATCTCCTCCCTATCTACGAGTAGAGCTATGGCAGTATATTCAACGTCCTTGGCATCGAGTATAGCTCTTAGAGTAGTATATGCGCATATTCTATCGTCCTGCCCGTATCCTCCTATCATAGATTTATCTAGGCCTACGTCTCTAGGTTTAAATGCAGGCACTACCTCTAGGTCGGCGCTAACGAAATCCTCCTCGCTGATGCCGTATCGTTCCTTGAGGATTTTAAGCACCATAGCCTTTACCTTCTCCTCAACCTCTTTATCACGTATAGGCATATTGCCGACTAGTATCTTGAGCTCCTCCCCCTCTATTAGTTCGAATCCCTTTCTTTCGCCCTGTTTCTTACGAGCTATGTGTGGAGCTAGATCGGGTATAGTTAGTACGGCTTCATTCTCGTTCTCGCCGATAACTATCTTTACGGTTCCTCCATCGGCTAGGGTAACTACGCCGTGTAGCGCCAATGGAATGCTGGCCCACTGGTATTTCTTTACTCCACCGTAGTATTGTGTTTTAAATATAGCCAGTCCTGCATCCTTTTCCTCAAATAGGGGCTGTGGCTTAAGGTCGAGGCGTGGAGCATCTATGTGAGCACCAATAATCCTTGTTCCCTCGATTATGCTCCTATGTCCTATAACAGCTAGAGCTACGAGTTTATTCTTGTATACCTCATACACCCTGTCTCCAGATTTAAGATTATTAGCTTCACCTAGTTTTTTAAACCCGTTTTTCTCAGCAAGGGACACAGCGTACTCAACGGCCTCTCTTTCCGTCTTAGCTTTTCCAAGGAAGTCCTTGTATTCTTCTCCAAATTCCATTATAGCCTTATTATCGAGAACTTCCCATCCCCACTTCCTCTCATAGAAAAGCTCTTTGAACTTAGACATTACTCCCACCTCTTTATAAATACAAGCATATCTTCCTTTAAACCCTTAATACCTAAGCCAGGGGCGTCTGGAACCCTTCTAACATCTCCCTCTATGGATGCACCTCCCTCGGCGACTACTTCGTCAAGATTTAGTAGGTCTGAGTCTAGATCACAGTAGATAATGTTTTCTAATGCCATGGCTAGGTGTACGCCAGCTGTAATCGCTATTCTTGATTCACCCATGCATCCGATCATATTGGATATGCCTGCTGATTCACATATCGATGCTATCTTAATGGCTTCGTGAAGACCGCCACACTTCATTAATTTGATGTTAACTACGTCGGCTGCATTTAACTTAACTAGTTTAATTGCATCCTTTGCATCGTGTACGCTTTCATCGGCCATTATAGGTATGGGGCTACGTTCCTTAACTCTAGCCATTCCCTCCAGGTCGTTGTACTTGACCGGCTGCTCACAGAGCTGAATATCATATCTATAGACCTTATTTAGGACGTCTATTGCTTCTCTTACGCTCCACCCTTGGTTTGCATCGATCCTAATGGCGATATCGCCGCCGACGCTATCCCTAACAGCTTTAATTCTTTCAACGTCCTCGTCAGGATCTACGCCCACTTTAAGTTTTAATGTTCTGAATCCTTTTTCAACTAGATTAACGGCTGCTTTAGCCATTTCCTTCGGGCTTTTAATGCCGATGGTAATGTCGGTAACTATCTCGGATCTAAAGCCGCCTAGTAGCTTATACACAGGTAGGCCTGCGGCTTTGCCTATGATATCATGCATAGCCATATCAAGTGCAGCCTTAATTGATGGATTACCATATACTTTCCTGAACAACTTATGGATGTATTCGATTCTGGTTGGATCTACTCCTATCAGCTTAGGGGCTAGTAGTTCCAGGGCTTCAAGGTTTGTTTCTATGCTGTCATGCGTAATACGCCTTGAGGGGCACGATTCGCCGATCCCCATCATCCCCTCATCGGTGTAGATTTTAACTATAAGGTTAGTTGTACGGGAGCTTGCACCTAGAGCTATCCTGAAAACCTCTCTATATCTTAGCGTAACTTTATAGACCTCTACCTTGGTTATGCGCATAAAGAGCTTATATTATAAAAAATATATAAGCCTTACAATTAACCGCTTAAAAGCTATGCTTATGGCTTGAAATTATTTAATAAGTCGATAAAGCATTTATGCTTCTATTAGAATAGCTGTCTTATAACCGAAAAATGTTTAAAAGTAGTAGGTTAAGCTAATGTAAGTAGTTATGGGCATATGATTTGCTGAGAATATGAAGCTGAATTTTAAGCTTGACTATACCTATGCCCTAATATTTGAGAAACTGTACTATACTAGGAATATAGCTCAGATAGCTAAGGAACTACATATGAGTAGAGAGGCTGTAAGGAGAAGGGTAAAGAAGCTTATAGCGTTTGGAGAGTCTCTATTAAATTAAACCTTAAAAAATGGGTCTCTCTACTCGTATGATAAGCTAAATGTTGACTATAATATTTTCAAGGGTCTCTTTGTAAGATCTATTTCTCTTGCAAACTTAAGAATTAGAAAAAAGCTTTTAATACATGTAGGTCCTCCTCGAGAATATGAAAGTAAATTAATAGAGTTCTTTAAGCTGTCTTAGGTAATGTAAGATATATTCCTTTAGATTCTGAATACACATGGAAACCCGACCATATGTATTACAGCTTTGAAAAGTGCGATTTTTTCCTTGATTGGAATATCATTTATAGTTATTTATCTAAGAAAAACTTAGATGGAACGGATGGTCTGGATTCTAACTATGAAATAGATGAGGTAAGTAGATCTTTCATGAAATTAATTTTCAAATTAATTAACCAAGGAATTATTAGAAATTATTGTATATGGGGAATTCATGATAAGCTGCTTAAAGTATATACCGTGCCCTCTGGTAGCAAGTATATCAAAAACGGTAGATTAGTGATACCTGAGGGAAAATTAGAGGTAAAACTATTAAAGACAAAAACGGTTAAGTTTAAACACTTAACTCGACAAGAGAGAAGCAGAAAATTCCAAGCCTGTATGTATTGAAAGAATTCTAATATTATGGACCGGGGGGGACTTGAACCCCCGACCTCCCGGGTGCAAACCGGGTATTCTTCCAGTCTGAACTACCGGCCCATTAGAATATAGTTATGAAAGATTTTTTATATTTTTCTCTGATTCATTCGGTACGGTGTTACTATGTGGTTAATGAACGTATATTATACTGTGTTGCTAAGCTAACTTAATAAGGTTGCATCAGTTAAACTTCTAAATTAAGCTGAGTGATACTGGATGTTCATAAAGATATAAATGTATTTTCAGTATGATAAGTCGGTGGGTCGTGATGTTCGAGCGTGAATATAGGTGTTTATTAAATATTAATTGTGCTTCTAAAAGCTTAAGGCATAATCCTAGGCTGCTTATCTATGGTACTTGTGTTAGGGACGAGTATCCGGAGATTTATAGAAGGTTTGCCGAGAATAGAGTTTCAGTGGCGATATGTCTTGAGCAGTATCACATAAATATTGTTGCTCTTAAAGTTGCCTCTATTTTAGCGAGGGTTGATCTTGAGGAATTAGTTGTTTTAACTGTGGATGGTTCTCCACACTGTATTCAGCTTCATCATGCAGTGAAAGAAGCTGTTAAAGTGACTGGTAAAAGTGTTAAGGTTCGCCATTATGTTGTGGAGAACGGTGAAGCAGTAGAGGTAAGCGGAAGTGTAGTTAAGATTGCGAGATATTTAACTAAGATTAAGAAGCTTATGGAGAATAAATAGCTACATGTATTCTTCGGAGTCGAACATGTTATTTGATTTAATAAGCCTTATAATCTGGCTAATGTCGTTATACTTTAGAATATATACTCCTCTGAATTTTGTTTTTGTAAGTGAATTCTCATTATTGTTAACCAGTAGAATTACGGGTATGTTTGTATCTATGTGCTTGGCGAATGCTTTTATTAAGGTCATTATATTATTCGTGCGTGGAGTAAGTTCTAGAGCATATATCTTATGGTTTCTTCTTATGAGCATATCAAACTTATGATAGATACCGCTAACGCCAATTATATTCACATCCAGTCTTACGCTGTATCCCTCTCGTCTCAGTAACCTTGCTAGCTTAGCCTTCATCTATCTATCACTGCAAAATTTTTCGTATAATTATGAATATTATACGGAATATAATAGTTTTAATATTTCTAACAATGGTTATTTTCTAATTAGGATTTTTAATAAGAAAACCGACCAATGGATGAATGGATGCCAAATTAAAAATTTGCTTTTGCTCAAATTTATACTTTGACAACATCAAATAATCTTTCTGGAATTTTATTATTTGAAATTAAGCCAAAAGATTAATAAATTAACGTCTTAATACTGAAATTCTATCTAATAAACCTGAATAGTTAATAGGTAACTGCTACTTTTTTATAGTCTTGTGGTATAAGATAATGTATGGTGACAATTTCTCAGATTCATTAACCCTATCTTCAAGCAATGGATCTGCGTAACTAATTAGAAACGAATATATACGGTGCTTTAGATGCTATATTTAGCCAATGAATGAGAGTGGAGCGGCTGAAGCTGTGATGACCGACTTCTTTATGAGGCACACCTTTTATTGAAGAAATTAGGAGCTCGTGAGCATTTATAAATCTAAGTTGTTGTAATACTTTTCAATGGCTAGTAGACAAAATGCTATGCGTTATCATCCCAAAGCATTAATTCAGCTGCCATTTTTCGGGAAGGAGCATTTCACTAGTTTATTTTATATTGATAATGCATTGATAGTTTCTGATCTGCATTATGGATCTAAGGAAACTTATAGGCCTGTTCAGGTCGTAAAATATGCCAAGGATTATGGGATACATGCTTTAGTTATAGCTGGGGATTTATTTGAGTATGAGCATAAATTTATGTCCATTAATGATTTATTCAAGAAAGTGTATGAGGTATTAGAGATTTTGGGGTTTACTTTCTTTAAGAAGATATTTATAACTTTTAGTCGTTCCTCACATGATCCCATAGTCTATGGTGATATTTCGTGGAGAAATGAGGAGAATGAAATATATGTTACGTCGAAAATATTGCGGCTTAAAAGCGGTTCAACGATATTTAATGTCACGCATGGAGATATCATATGTAGTAATGGATTCTTAGCATATCTGATTAATAGGATAGCTGAAAAAATTGGTCAAAAGCTTCTTTTGGAGAAGCTACTGAAGAGGAAGCTTAGAATTCCTCATTCGCATTGGCTTATAATGGGGCATACGCACATTCCTGGAATATCGTATACGGATAGAGTAGCCAATGCAGGCTCGTGGAAAAGCTACTGGAGAACCCGGGCCTCAAAGACAGCTATATTTATTGGCAAGAGGGAAGTCAGATTAATTACCTTTAGATAAGGCTGAATGTTATAATAGCGGGTATGGTTAAACCGGTCGTGACAGAAGAAAACGATGTTATATAGAGTTGGGATTTAAAATAATATAGTAAATGAGGAAAAGGCTGAGTTAAGGATGGTATCATGGAAGAGATAGCCTACATGTCTGTTGGACATATAGTTATCGACTACATTAGAAAAGGTGAATTAAGCTATAGATCTATAGGTGGCGCCGTGACGTATGGCGCGATAGCAGCCTTAAGGTATGGTGTATCGCCTGTGATTGTATCGAAGGTAGGTGTTGATTTTCCCGAGGATTATATATTATTGTTGAGTAGGTATGGTATAGATGTTGGGTATGTGAAACGTATAGATAAATTATCAACAGTCTTTGAGTTAATATATGAGAACGGAAGAAGGCTTTATCTGAGGTCGCTTTGTGACCCAATAAGGCCTGACGACGTTCCTGATGTACCTGTTAGGTCGCTTCATGTAGGTACCGTATTTCATGAAGTGCCCCTAGAGACCGTTAAGAAGCTGAGAAAATTAGCAGATATTATAGCTATCGATTTGCAAGGCTATGTCAGGAAAACCGATGATAAAGGCACAGTCTTCATAGGCAAGGTACAATTGGACGATATTATAGGTCTCGTCGATATTATTCATGGTGACTTTAGCGAAGTTTCAGCTGTGTGTAGTGGTAAAACGCCTGTGGAAGCTGCCGAGGAGTTCTACAATAGATATGGTAAGATACTTCTTCTTACTATGGGTGAGGAAGGGTCGATAGTTGCCTACTATGATGGCTTATTAAGGGTTCCTACCTATAGGGTTAGGGCAGTGAATCCGACTGGAGCTGGGGATATATATACTGCGATATTTCTACTGGCCTTCAGTGAAAGAGAGGATGTAATTTACTCTTCGGCGTTGGCAACAGCCGCAAGCTCATATAGGGTTGAGGAAATAAGCTTTAAGGGTATTCCTACGAGAGATGTAATGGAAAAGCGTGCTAAGGAAATAATGGGACGCATCAAACATATTAAGTGAAGGAACATCTATTAGTATATGGAGAGGATTGAATTAAGTAAGCCCCGAGAAAAGGGAGAGTTAAGTTTAGAGGAAACTTTGTGGAGAAGGAGGTCTATAAGGCGGTTTCGTAAGCAACCTTTAACCTTTGAACAGTTTTCTCAGATGCTTTGGGCTTGTCAGGGGATAATAGATTATGTAACTGGTAAGAGGGTTGCTCCCAGTGCTGGAGCAACATATCCCTTGGAAGTTTTTGCTGTAGTTGGAGAAAAGTGTGTTGAAAAGGTAGAGGCTGGGGTCTATCATTATATACCGTCAGATCATGCAGTAGAGAAAATTTTAGATGGGGATGTTAGGAGAGAGCTTGCAGCAGCCGCTCTTCACCAGGAGTTTATAGCTGAAGCACCCATGTCTATCGTTATTGCAGCTGAGTATGAGAGAACTACTGGATGGTATGGGGAGAGAGGCATAAGATATGTTCATTTTGAAGTAGGTCATGTGGGACAGAACATACATTTACAGGCCGTAGCTTTGGGATTGGGGACTGTTATGATAGGAGCATTTCACGACGATAAGGTCGCGTTTGTATTAAATCTGCCTAAAAAGCTTCATCCATTATACATCGCTCCCGTTGGCGTCCCCGCATAGTTCTAATAGTTTGAAATATCCAAGAGAAACGCTGTTATATCTTTAGCGAAAATTCCAAAGTTTTGAGACCACGTAAACTTTATTAATAATATATAGGATTTTGGCTTGGCAAGGTGATTTCAATGGACGTTAAGTACTGTGTAACTGTAAAGGCTGATAACATAGATTCTTTAAGGAGAAAGGTAAACGCTGCATTATCCAAGAATCCTAGCTTGATCGAGATACAGGCCGAGCAGCTTATTAGGTCGAATATCGACCACGTACGAAGAGTCCTAGCTCATGTGCTGGATAAATCGATAATATCTTTAAGATCATTTAACATGAAAAGGGAGGCAAATAATAGGTATTTAAGCTATATAAGCAGGTTGATTGAGATGCAGCCAGCATACATTGAGCTAGAGCACAGCTATATACTTTCACATCTAAATTTAATAGATAAATCCTTTGAAAACAATGTGCTGATTATAGCTTCACATTATGATAGGGAGAAGACACCGGATTCGGATATTTTAGGCAGATTAGCGCTTAAAATGCTTAAGCATGCGGACATAATTAGGATAGTCACAAGAGCTAACTCCTTTGAAGATAACATAAAGGTATTGGGAGTTTACGATATCTTGCATGATGAAAGAGATAGGATAATAGCATATGCTACGGGAGAGATCGGCGTGATTTCGAGGCTAGATTCAGTAAAGCTCGGTGCTCCGTTCATATATGTTTCAGTGAACAACAACAATAAAGATGAGCCCGGACAGTTAAGTATAGATGAGGCACGAAGATATTTTGCCCTCTTCCCTTAAGTTAAGCCTGAATACTTTTGCTCGTTATAACCAGAGGACGTTTCTCAACTAATGCTTGTACGACCTTTCTTCTCCCACTATCGAGACACCTCCATAACGTGCCCCTTGAGATTCCCATTCTAGAAGCAGCTTCATCCTGTGTTAATCCTTCCAAATAAACTAGCCTTAAGGCTTCATACTCATCTGGGAGAAGATATATTGGCTGAGCATTTCCGAAGGGTAATCCTCTTTCATCGAATGGAACAAATGTTACGTACTGGAATCCACTCCAAATTATCCTATGTTTTGGTGGTCGCCCTCTCCCTCTTCTTCCCCACCTCCATGCCCATGGTGGTCCATGCATAGAAACACCACTACATCACTAAATATAACAATGCTAATAAAAACTTAACCTTACTGAAAACCTGTCATTCTTCTTAGCTCTTCTATTCTTGCCTCAACGCCACGAAGCTCCTCTTCAAGTTCCCTTATTTGCGCCCTTAATTGCTCTCTATATCGGATTAAAAAATTGAGCTCATCGCTAGGATTTAGAAATGGCTGTGGAGGAAACGCTGGATTTATCTGATACATACCGTAAGGTGGAGGATAACGATGCATGAACCATATATAGGGAGGATACCAAGGTGGATACCACCAATACATATTTATCACCTAGTTAAATATTTGCGAAAGTTCAAAATAAAGTTAACTGATATATTAGGGAAAAGCTTATATTTGTGCAATCGCTAAAAATTATTGGTGATATACATGGGTTGGGGATGGGGTAGAGGTAGAGGAGGATGGAGTGGACCATGGCCAGGAAGAGGACCATTTAGCTATCTACCGCCATGGCAGAGACCAGGATGGCTATTCGGTAGAGGAGCATGCTGGTGGCTATTCGGAGGACCATGGAGATTCTACTGGTATACACCGTATTATAGACCGCCTGCATGGTATCCACCATATTACGCTTATCCATGGATCACCTATCCATACCCATATTACCCATATCCATATTACCCATACTAAGGGGGTGGAATAATGGCCTACCCCTACTATCCTCCGTATCCACCATACTACTTTGACCCGTATACGCTGATGTATGTGTGGATGACTCAGTGGACGTACATGGTTTCAATGATGTATTACATGGAAATGCTTAAAGCAATGATGGAAATGTGGAGAAAGTTCGCTGAAACAGCATTCAAGCCTCCATCCGCCTAAAACTCTCCCTTTTCTATTTTTTCTCCAAGATTAATTATTGCCTTTGACGATTCCGTTTCAGGATACTCCATAATTACGGTCTTTCCATTCATGTATGCTTTAACCAGATTTAGATCATAAGGTACTAGGAGGTATTTTACTCCTTTATCCTCTAGGAATGCTTTAAGTTTAGAGTATATTCCTCCGGGTAGACCATATTTGTTAATTACGGCGATCCATTTCTTCTTCATGCTGTATATAAGTTTACTGAGTTTTATTAGGTCGTGTAAACCTAACATAGTGGGTTCTGTGACTGCTACTATTAGGTCGGCGGGTTTGAATGCCTGATATACACCTCTACCGGTTCCGGGTGGGATATCAAGTATAATGTAGTCATAGTTATTAAACACTTTTAATGCATAGTTTAGAGTAGCGTCTATAACCTCATCACTTTTTCTCTCCCCAGGTTTTAGTTCTCCGACTACAAGCTTTAGGTTATTATATTCTCCAGCCATTATCTTCCCTAGTAGACTTCTGCCTTCAACTATGGCCTGCTGAGGGCATACTATTATGCAGTTTCCACATCCTTCACAAAGTGTTTCGATGAAGAGCAACTTTTTACCAGGTATTAGCACTAACGCATGTAGAGGACAATTTTCTACGCATTTTCCACATAGGCTACATTTATCTTCAATAATCTTCGGTTTAAATGAATAAACGTGGCTAACTATCCGTAGGTCCGCTTTTAATAATGTATACGTGCATGGATTATCCACGTCGAGATCTACCAGCGCTACCTTATGGTTGCGGTTAGCTAAGTAGACGGCTAGATTAACCGCTATGACAGTTTTTCCTGTCCCGCCTTTACCTCCACCAACTGCAATTATCATCTTATTCTCATCTCCTCGAGTATTTTATTAAATGCATCAATCATTTCTAGAGTAGGCTTAGAGTCTGGATAGAGCTTAAGCAGGGGAGTCATTCTGGCATAGGCTTCAACAACTATATCGTTGTAGCTGATTTTACCGATTATTCTTTCGCCGAACTCTCTTCTAATTGTTTCATAGAAGTTGACGTTAAGATCGTATTTGTTTACGATAACGTATGCTTCAGTATTAAGCTGATCGGCTATGTCCATGAGTCTTAGTGCGCCTTTAAGTGACTGTTTAGATGGTTCAACGACAATTATCAATAGATCAGCGCCAGAAATACTGCTTATAACTGGGCAGCCTATTCCAGCAGCTGAATCAACAACGATTATATCGAAACCTTCTCGGTAGGCTGCTTCCCTAGCCATAGTCTTCAAGTTGTAGACTAATAATCCACTATTCTTTTCGCCTACGTGGAGATCGCCCGTAAAGACATCTAGACCTACAGGTGTTGTGCCCCTGTATATGTATCCTCTCTCAATATCGATAAAGGATATGGCTTTTACTGGACATACAAGTGCACAGGCACCAAATCCCTCGCATAAATCTTCATCTATAACTGGTTTGCCGTTCTCCATGTTTAAAGCGTTAAATCTACAAACCGCCACGCACGAGCCGCAGCCGATACATCGACTATAATCTATGGTCACGATTTTCCCATAAAATTTTTCCTCCCATTTAATCTCCTTTATTCCGCCTAATGCGAGGGCTAGGTCTGGCGCCTCGACGTCTGCGTCGACAGCGATAGCTTTAGTTCCTTTAGAGTTTAGGTAGAAGGCTAGATTTGATGAAATAAAAGTCTTTCCGGTACCTCCTTTGCCGCTGGCGACTACTAGTTCGAGTGTCATGCAATGATCCCTAGCCTAGCTAGTATATCCCTAATTCTAGTTCCAGGAGGAACTATTTCAACTCTAACGCCAGCTTGATTTAATACCATGCCTATATTGGGTCCTATCCTTGAGGCGAAGAAAACTCTAACTCCAGAGCTTATCAGCCATTGGCCGAGCATAACACCAGCACCTCCTGGTGCTGTGGCTGCTGGATTAGGGTGTACTGCAACGTTAACTACTTTATTTCCGGATATGTCTATGAATGCAACGAAGGGAGCTCTGCCAGCTCTTATTGAGATTATTGAGTCTAAGCCTGCATTTGTATCGACGGCTGCTGCGTACCTAACGCCTACTGGCGGCGGGAGCTGGGGAAAATTTTGTGCGGTTTCCCATCCCATGCCGCGTCCTCTGCCTCTTCCCCAACCATACCTATATCCCATATAATATCACCCAGAGATATTTTGTTCATTATTTAAAAATTCAATGTAATATACTTAACGACGTAAGCTGGGTTTACTCTATTTAATAGCTAACTTCTATTAGTGCCAGCTAGAAAATCATTATTTTATAAGGAGAATGTTTGAGAGAGACTGTTTTTAATCTTAGTCCTCTATTTTATTTGAATAAAGCTTTCTGGATAATGTTTATATAAGGTAATCGTGTAGCATGTAGTTTATGAGTAGAGGTAAGCGTGTAGCTGAAATTATATCTTTCTTATTAATGCCTCATATAATTGCATTGTATGTTTTAGTTTATATGATAATTTTAGATTGGAACCTGGTCGGCTTCCTACTGGATATTGTTTTTCTTGTATTGGCTCCATTTCTTATAATTTTGGTATATTCGAAGCTTAGGGAGCTTGACTTGTATATATCTGAAAGAAAGGAGAGGTATGTGCCCTACGCCCTTACTTTAATGTGTCATGTATTTGGTCTAGTGGCGTTGGCTTGCTTTAATCAATATAATCAGTATTACATTTTAACTCTCTCCTACTTTGTTGTAACGATAGTGTTAGCGTTAATAACTTTCTGGTGGAAAATTAGTGGTCATGCTGCTGGAGTCTCGATACCCTTAACGTTCAGCATATTTATTGTTAGAAGTATGCCTCTATCAATGATATTGCTTATAATGCTAATTATAAACGGCTGGTCTAGAATTAAGCTGAAGGCACATAGTCTAGGACAATATATAGCGGGCGTCCTATTGCCTCCAGTAATTCTGTTTTTAATGTATACTTTGTTACGTAACATTTAGATTTTTACTGTCATTCCATCGTAGGCTGGAATAATGCCGTATCTCTCCAGTATTTCCTCCAGTTCATCGTGGCTGGGCATGTTTTATGGCAGAAATATGCTGTAATAAATTGTCCTTTTAAAATGCCTCTTTCTTCAGCCCAGTTTTGAATATAGGTTTAACTATTTTCCAGGACTAAAAGCGTTAGAAGTGACGTTCCGTAAGCAAACTAGTTTAAATGAAAATATTTAAGCTGCTTTAAGGCTATATTGTAATTACTCCTCTTCTTCTCTTTCCGATATAATTGTATTGAGCAATTCTCCTGCTTCTTCTAAGTGATATATTACATCTTCAAGCACGTCTTCTAGCCGCTCGTTTTCCCTAATGCATTTACGTAGGAGATCTAGTGCATCATCTATGTATGATAATGCATCTTTTAGCATTTCCAAGCTCATGTACGTACACCTCTACATCGTGAATTAAAGTACTAAGAGATAAATATTTTAACCTAGGGAGAAGCTATTTGCTTAAATAGAGCAAGTGTGTTAGGCTTACCGCGAAAAAATGTTCGAGCTTAACATTAGAAGAGGAAAGTTAAATAGATTTGTAGAGTACACTGCAGGTTATAATCGGATGATTTAGCGTTCTCATATAATATTACTTGCTCCCTTAATGAAGCCGTCAAGAATTAATTTAATGAAATCTGAGTTTATTTCATTCTCCTCTATACTGGCTATCTGGTAAAATGCGTTTTCTTCATCTACAGCGTAGTATACGCCTTTGCTCTTGAAGTTTAGCTCTAATAATTTTCGATACATGCGAGAATCTATTATTATGCCCATACGTGAGAGAAACTGTATATACCCGTTGACAGGTTTAATTGATATGCGCAGATTATATGGGAAACCATGTATGAATGTTTTAAATACTATCTCTAAGGTATTATTCTCACGTTCATAATTAACGTTTAAGGTGTCTAGAATATTCATAAGCTTCTCTAGGTATTTATCGGATGTATTAGGTCGATAGCGTGGTTTGATTAAGTTCGGATTTATCTCTAGCTTAGGTTTTGTCTCCTTGAAATATAGTGCTGTTCCGTATTTTATGCCTTCAATAACATGTTTGATTGTGCTCTTGGAGATAACTTGCTGAAGCTTTACTGCTAATATGGAAACTGCATTGTTTGGCATTAATGCATAGGCCATACCATGCATGGATAGATTGTATTTTAGTAGCTTTAGAGCTACTTCATTGTTTGGTAGATTATCTAGTATTGAAAGAAAATAGATTATAGAATTGAAAGGCTTAATGTATATGCCTCCCGTCAAGGTAACGTCTCCTATTTTATCCTCATACTCTATGATATATAAATCGTCTTCCTTAATGTACCTGTAGGGTATATTTAATGAGGTAAGTATATCCTCTAGATTCATGTAGAGAGTATGTAGAATACGTAATATAAGTTTATTCTGTTCCTCGCTAACTTTATCTTAGTTTATAGCTTTAATACGTTGATGACTATAGTGTATACTATAGGTCACTCTAATAGAAGCCTAGCGGAATTTCTGAATTTACTTAAGGAATATGGAATCGAAGTTCTTATCGATGTACGACGTTTTCCGATATCTCGTAAATATCCACACTTTAACAGAGATGCATTATCTAAGGTTCTTGAAAATAATGAGATAAAGTATGTGTGGCTGGGGAAGCTTTTGGGAGGGTATAGGAGCGGGGGATATCTTAGACATATGGAAACTAGAGAATATGAGGAGGGCATAAGGACTATAATTGACTTAGCTAGAAAGTATAGAGTCGCTATAATGTGCTCCGAGAAACTGTGGTTTAAATGCCATAGAAGATTTATCTCTACAACTCTCGTGGAGAGAGGATTTAGGGTAGTACATATTATCGAACACGGGAAGACTTATGAACATAAGGTATTAAGGCTATAGGTGCGAAACAAGCCTCAGAAACCTTTTAATTCGTCTAGCATCCCTTACATCCCGTGCTCGAAGGAGCTTATATCCTTTAAGAGACATTCTACCGAATTTTCTTCTAATTTTCTCTTTAAGTAGGCTATAGGTGGTGTATGTTAACGTAAGACATGTATTCTTAACTGTTCTATTGATTCTTATCTCTCCGTATCGAGTAAGCCTATTATCCCTAATTACTAGCAAGGAGATCACGTTGTCCTCCAAGTCTATTTTATAGAGTACTGCTTTAACACTCTTAGATTTGAATATTTTAGTTGCCTCATTTTTTGCGATTTTATACATAATATCCCAATCTGCCTCCTTGACAGCTCCTCCTAGTAACTTCCAGATTCTAATAGCCTCTACTTCTACGCGAGATATAAACGGAAACTCGTCAATAAGCATTCGTTTAAATGTTTCAGTATTATCTATAAGGACTATTCCTTCTATAGTGTTTCTGTTTAAGGTCCAAAAGGCTACTATACGCCAGCTGGATGAAAGGTATTTAAAAACCTCTTTTATTAGCTCTAAAGAATCCTCCTTAATATATATCTTAAATCTCTTAGTTAGGGTGATCATAGATAGGATGTCTAGGTAAACGTATTTGCGTAGGAATCCCTTCTCCTTAAGTCTTTTAATTCTTTTGCTTACGGCTTGCCTTGAGACTCCAAGTATATGAGCTATCTGCGTGGTTGTTATTGAGGGATCCTCTGCTAATAATTTTAGTATATTCCAGTCGTTCTCTGAGATATGCTCCATGCTACTATAGTATATGAACAACTAATAAAGATTAGAGGTTTACATGCGCAACCTGAATAATTAAAATTAAGATGGAAGAAATAATGCTTTGGTGATGTTATGAGAATAAGGAAACTTAAGGCTGAAGATATAGAGTCTGTGGCTAAGCTTATAGTTGAAAAGCATCCTGGTGAAAAATTCGAGGATGTTAAGGAACATACTGAATGGCACGTTAAGGGATTTCCTGAAATATGCCTAGTTGCAGAGGATAGCGGAAAGATTGTTGGGTTTATAATCTGTCACTTACATACGGATAGCCTAGAGATAGAGGACATATATGTCGAGGAGGGATATGAGACGCTTTATAAAATGTTAATTAAGAAAGTTATGGAGAAAATACCTAAGGTGGATACGGTAGTTATCTGGATAGAAGACTTTATGGAGCTAATTAATCGACTTAGCAAATAGTTCGCTAGGCTTAGTGTCTAACTGATGGCTGAAATTAGTTTTTAGGTAAAACTGAAATACTTTATAGCAATAATTCTTGTGGTGAAAATTTGAGGTATGAAAGGCCCTCAAAGGATGAGTATTACCTTGATATAGCGTATGCAGTTTCAAGGAGATCTACGTGTATTAGAAGAAAGGTCGGCGCAATAATAGTTAAGGAGGATGTGATAATAAGCACCGGATACAATGGTCCTCCTAGAGGAACAGTAAACTGTAATGAGGTGGGGTGTCTTAAGGACGCTGTCAAGGCGCCTCATGGAAGAGCATGGGAGTATTGTCCCGCTGTTCATGCAGAGGAAAACTGTATAACTAATGCAGCACGCCATGGGGCAAGCGTATTGGGTGGTACGATGTATATTGCTGGGGAATACTTGGTGGAGGCTCCTCTGGAGCCAGCTGAGCCGTGTCAGAGGTGTAGGAGACTTATAATTAATGCTGGCATTAAACGTGTTGTAATAAGGTGTCGGGATGGTAGCATAAAAGAATACAATGTTTCTGAATGGATTAGAGAGGAGAAGGAGAACTACTTAAGGGAATTAAGTAGAGCCTTAAAAGAGAAATAACGTGATATTCTTCTTTTTAACCATAATTCCTCGCTAGATACGTGTCAAGATTAAAGCTATATATGATATAAATGTCTAATAATGGGATAAAAATTTATGGTGGGACCCCATTATTAATTTTGTGGGACTATGTATGTTAGATGCCGCGTCGATGAGAGAGGCAGAATTGTTATACCTAAGGAAATTAGGAAAGCATTAAATATTAAGAGGGGGAGTGAGCTAGTCCTAAAGGTTGAAAATAATAGAATTATTATTGAGAAGGCAATAGATCCATTTAAGGTTTTAGAAAATATTTTAGGAGAATTTACGTTTAGCCGTGGGCTTAGAAGGAAGGCTGAGGAGGAAGCATTTAAACAACTTAGGGGATGATTTATTTGATTCCTAAAGTTTTAGTGGAGACGGGATTTCTTTTTGCTCTTAATCCGAAGGATAAGTATCATAAATGGGCTTTAAATGTACTTGAAAATGCTAGAAATAAACGTATTATTTTATATGTATCACCAGTCGCGCCTATCGAGCTATCGTTAATTATGAAGTCTGAGGGTTATTCGGATAGAGAAATAGTGGAGGTTCTTGAAGCTATTGATGATATTATCAATAGGTATGCTCTACCACAATATCCTCTGTTAGAATTAGGTCTATTAGCATATGCAACTGAGCTAAGGGTAAGATACCCTGAACTTACGTTCTTTGACTCTATTCATGCCTCAATAGCTATTCGTAACAGTCTCTTATATTATGATCTTGATGAAGTATTGAGGAACGTTATAGATAGGGAATTATCGAGGCTTGCCTAAGCTATTAGGGACCGATTTATTCTTCTCTAGTGAAAAAAGAACAATTATTAAATAATTAAATAATCATTAATTATTGGGTGTTTGCCTTGAGGGGGCGTATTTCTAGGACTGCAAGGTATGCATTAGAGAATCCTAGTGCTATTCGTGAGATAATGACTGTTGTGACGGATTATAAGCTTCATCCGGAGAAGTATCCTAGGAAGCTTCTGTATTTAGGTGGTGGCTGGCCTCAGGATCCAGCGCCTGAAGTAGTTAGGGAGGAATTCCTTAAGCTTGGTGGTGATAAAGAGCTTTTTAGGGAGGCTTGTAGGTATGGGCCTACGAGGGGAGAGCCTGAATTTATGGAGAGTGTGACAGTATATGAGAGGGAGATATTTGGCAGGAAGGTGGCTACTGAGGAGGTTATTGTTGGCCTGGGAAGTACGGAGCTTACAGCGGCCTTTATGCTTGCTACTCTTGATTCGGGTAGTGAGGTTATATTAACTAGGCCGGGTTATCTAAACTATGAGCGGCAGATATTGGTAGAGACTTTAATGAGTGCTAAGATTAAGCGGTGGGATATTATAAAGGATAGGGAGTTTGCCCCTAATACTGATGAGCTTCAGGATTTAATTACTTCCGATACACGGCTGATTATTCTAACTGCACCGGGTAATCCCGATGGACAGATATTTAGTGAAGAAACTTTGGAGGCAGTATCCGATATTGCTGAGGATAAGGGAGTGTGGGTTATGGTAGATGTAGCTTATAGAGCTTTCTGTTTTGAAAAGGAGCCAAAATATTACTCGAGGCCGAGAAGAGAGAATGAGATTTGGATGTGCTCCTTATCGAAGGAATTAAGGATATTGGGTTGGAGGCTGGCTTATGCTCTGGCGGATCCTGAGCTTATTAACGCTGTTGTGACGGTAGAGCAGGCTAGAACGTTATGTCCAAGTAGGCCAGCACAGATGATTGTGAGCAGGATTATAGGCGATAAAGATAAGCTTAAGGTAATAAAGGACTTCTATGATAGAGGGAAGAAGAGATATGCTGAAGTAGGACTAAAGACATATAATGCATTGAAGGAGGAGATACCGAACATATACCCGCTTAAGCCGATGGGCGGCTTCTACGTGTTCTTTGATGCCTCAAACTACTCGCCCAGTTCAAGAAAGGTTTGCAACGATCTATTGAATAAGTGGCAGGTTGCACTTGCACCTGGACTAGACTTCGGAATGGAGGGTTGGATTAGACTGAGCTTTGCGCCAGTAATAGAGACTCCGGAAGTAGTATTTGAGGCTATACAGAGAATGAAGGAATACTTTAAATCACTAAAATAATTAAATTTTAATCTACTGTTTTTGAATCGAATACACCTTAGTATTATAGAGCCGTCCTAATGATATTAAGAAATCATATTTTTATTTAAGATGAAGCCGGAAATAACCGATAGTATCGAAGGAGCATCTTCACCCATTATCTCCATTAATTTACTTGCTATATTCTGTGTTTTTAGTATATCTAAGATATCTGCATATATTACTATGGTTTTACCGGCCTTTTCCTTTATTCTCCAATATCTTTTAATGTCTTTTTCAATGAATGACTCTCTCTCCTTTAGGATTTTGCTATAGTCTTCGCCTGAAGCTACTGCTTTCAGGTATTTTAATCCGTTCTCCGTTGACCAGACATAGGCGTCTAAAATTGAATAGTCGACTATTCTTAAGTGGAGTTTAATGTTCTTTAAATCGAGACTCTTGCTACTCAATATTTTGTTTCGAATGAATCTTCTAAGGTAGGCTAAGCTATCCTCTCCCAGTATTATTAAAGGACTTATAAAAACTGAGGCTAAACATAGCGTTTCAATTTCTATGCTAAAGTCTTTCTCCATTAAACAGAGATATTCTATGCC
>Ga0190367_1000946_pt1 | contig 18411 bp, 23 predicted proteins | sample 4872181011_MG_FD_171838 | JGI IMG/M metagenome (GOLD analysis project Ga0190367, IMG submission 171838) | Hydrothermal vent microbial mat bacterial communities from Southern Trench, Guaymas Basin, Mexico - 4872-18-10-11_MG | ecosystem: Environmental > Aquatic > Marine > Hydrothermal vents >...
AAAACCACTACCCATAGAGCATATAGAAAAATTGAAGGCCCATAGCAGGGTTAAGATCCTGCGTGAAGCTAAGGTGAAGAAGATAATTGGTGATAAACATGTTCAAGGAGTTGAAGTATTAAGAGGTAAAGAAAGCGAGATAATGGATGTAGATGGCATATTTGTAGTAACTGAAGAAACCCCAACACTTAAAATACTCAAAGCGGCTGGGATAAAAGTCGATAATAGAGGCTGTATTGAGGTAAACCTTAAACAAGAAACTAACATTGAAGGAGTTTACGTAGCTGGAGCTTCTACATGTGATGGAATGCAAGCATTTACAGCTGCAGGTCAAGGAGCTCTAGCAGCAATAAATGCAGTAGCCTATATACGCTCTAAACCACACCTATAAAAACAACTTCAATTGAGCCAAAGTGTCATCCCGTACCCGACTAAATGAACTTTCATAACAGCCTAAAGATAACTTAAGTAAACGTCAGACTTATTTTACACTCTCACACATATGTATTATGATGATGTGAAGAGGGTCTCATGACCCTAAAGGGATGAAGAAAGCCGGAAAATCTGAGCTGTACTTAAATTCTAAGTAAGTGAAGTCTTCAGCTGGAACCTTGTATTGTTTTGTTTATGGATGTTGTTGCTAGAAGCTCTACTTTAATTATTCCATGTTTTCCGTTTTACCTTTTATAAGATGACTTACCATTTACTATATCATTTAAGTCTAAGATGTTAAATCCTTCTCCACCAACATTTAGTCCGATTTTGTTTGCTTTCTTATCAATTCATATTCCGTTACTGAATAATCCTATAGTGCTTCCTAAATTCGCCTTTCTTATGAGTTCTACGTCCTTAATCTTGAGTCCTGTAATTATTATGGCTGTGTTACCTTTTCCTTAAATGTGGTAAAGCTTTCCCATCAGCAAGGCTAATATAGTTATCGGATAGTACTTCAAGTACATCTTTTGGGGAATAAATTGTTGATGTAGAAAGAGTAATATCATAGCAAAAACAATAGCTGCTACAACAATGATAGTAATTGTGGTTTTCATCTGCATTTTCACATCTCTCACTATAATTATATCACTATGCTTCATATTAAGTTAATTGCACATAATTGAAACTTATTGATTTCATTGGGGAGTATTAATAGGTTAGAGAGCGAGTTCGCTATATTTGCGATATGGTTTGTTTTTCGAATACATCTCATTAGTTATACTAAAGTTTATATAGGGAAAGTTTAACTGTTGACTGTGATGTAGGTAACATCTAATGTGCACCTACCAGTTAAGAAGAAAACACCATTAATAACATGAGGAGAAGACCCTTCAATGCATTTAAGATTAACGCGAGGTAGATTATGATATGCCTGCTTTAGATGATAAGGATTTAAAGATTATCGACTTGCTTTCAGCTAATTCTAGAATGTCGTACATTGAACTTGCAAGGAGGCTTGGTATTAGTGATGTTGCTGTAATTAAAAGGATTAGAAAATTAGAACAACAAGGTGTTATTAGGAGATATACAATCGTGGTTGACCCTAAAAAGCTTGGGTATAATGCGGTTTCAATGACAGGTGTTGATACTGAGCCTGAGAGCTTGTTTAAGGTTCTATCATACCTTAAAGATAAAGAATATGTAAAATACCTAGCGCTAACCTCAGGGGACCATCAAATACTAGCAGTAATATGGGCACGTAATAGTGAAGAACTCGCCAAAATACATGATGAAATAGCGAAAATTGAAGGAGTGAAAAGGGTCTGTCCAGCTTTAATACTCGACATAATTAAGGAGTGGAGTTGCACACTTTAACACTATGAACTAATTAGCCTTTTAGTTCAAGGCTAATAGCATAATGGTAGATCAAGATCACTTTCTTCTTGTTGAGAGTTAAGGAAGAATACAATTAGAATCCATAAGTGAACAATATCACTATGAGATACAGGGATCTCCTTAATCATTACACCTTTACCCTCATTGACTTTCACTAAAAGTTTCAAACTGCCATCACATTTGACAAGAGCAAACTTATCATAAACAACAATAGCATCTCTAATAACACCACGAGACTTAAGGGAGATAACATACTCCTTTAAGAGTGGTATTCTCTTACTCACTCTCGCCCACCTATTTATGAAAGGTTTAAATAAGTCAGTTTAAGCATGTGTTGCTAAATTGGTTTTCAATCTGTACATATCCAGTACCACATTCTAATTAATTCTTGTACCTTATATATAAAATTTCCCAGAAACTTACTGTAAATTTACTTGATATGTTTCATATATCTAAGTAACGTTATAACTAGTGGTGTACCGTAATGCCTAGGAGAGGTTGGGTAAACGTCTCATTACCTGAGGAACTTGTTAGGATTATAGATCAGGTTGTTGCTTCAGGTAAGTTTGGATATAGGAGTAGACAGGATTTTGTAGTTGATGCTGTGAGAATTAGGTTAAGAGAGTTAGGTTATTTGAAGTAATGAAAAATAATATTTTTATTAGTGTCTTTTTCAAGATTAACTGGGCTTAGTGACTATAGGTATTAACGTTTTTACATTTTATGTAGTGACTTTAGGTATGTTGTATACGTTACTAAAGCTTTTATGACTCTAGCTGCCTTCTCTATTGAAGTGTATACTGGGACTCCATGTTCTTCGAGTATTCTAACATTACTGAATTCTCTGCCGAAAACATTCACAACTATAAATGGCTTATTGTATTCTTTAACGAGTTTCGCGATCTCCTTGGCAACAGTATCCTCCTTGGGTATGAGGAACGGCATATTTGATATTCTCCCAAAAGTACCATAGCCTATGAGTAAGACTATGTCATAGCTTTTGTCCTTCAGAAGTAGTTCTGTTGCAACCTTGTATGGCTCTGGATCAACAGTAGCTACTAAATCTATAGGGTTCCTTTTATTCCAGAATGGTGGCAGTATCTTATTTAACTCTTTGACTATGTGGTTTGGTAAAGGTGGTAGCTTTAGACCCTTACTTTCAAGAGCGTCAGATGCTTCAACAGACCATCCTCCTCCAGCAGATATTACACCTACTCTTAGGTAAAGGTAATTTTTCAAAAGCTAATGCAGTATTAAACATGTCATCAGGTTCATAAACTCTAATAACCCCATACTTTCTGAAAACAGCATTATATATTTCATCTCTACCTGCAATAGCGGCTGTATGTGAGTGTGCTGCCTTAGCACCGCTAGCGGTATAACCTATTTTCATGACCACTAATGGCTTCTTCCTAGTATAGCATTCAAGTGCTTTAATGAACTTTCTGCCATCTTTAACTCCCTCTATGTACATTATTGTTACTTTAGTTGTCTCGTCATCAGCTAGGTACATTAAGTAATCACTTACCTCTAAGTCTGCTCGATTACCCACTGAGATGGCCGTACTGAAGCCAATATTTTTCATAGCAACCCAGTATAGCATTGTTCCAGCAAAAGCCCCACTTTGTGATATAAAGGCTATGTGTCCGGCCTTAGGGGAAATAGAGGTGAAGACAGCATTGAGCTTTGATTTTGCTACAAAGACTCCCATGCGATTGGGTTCAACAAACCTTATTTTACCTTTTCTTGCTATTTTCACGACTTCTTTTTCGAGCTTTTCACCTTCAAGTCCTATCTCACTAAACCCAGCTGTAATTATTATGGCTGCTTTTACACCTCTTTCAATGCATGCCTCCATGACATAAGGTACTATTTTTGCAGGTACTGTTATAACCACTAAGTCTATGTCTCCTGGTATGCTTCTGACGTCAGGATAACATCTTAAGCCTAGTAATCGATCTGTTTTTGGGTTTACTGGGTACACCTTTCCTTCAAAACCATAGTCGATGATGTTTTTAAGAATGACATGCCCCCAGGCTTTCGGATCCCTACTTGCACCAATTACAGCTATGCTCTTTGGCTCAAAAATGTATTTTATATTATCTATCTGACGGTTTGCCATGGAATACTACCTGAGCTTAGAATACACTTTTGCCATCCAACATTAGGGGTCTCTTCCAATTTCCGTTAACTAGCTCTTGCATTTCGGCTACTTCTTTTTCTGTTAGGTGTTTAAATCTACCTTGAAGTCTTAAGTGTTCACTAACAGGTCTTAGCTCTCTCGGTTTTATGTTTAATCTGAATATGTCATGGTTAACCTCTAGTAGTGGCCACATACCTGTTAGTACAGCCAATCTTGCTACTTCTACTGTCTTGTTTTCTGGGAACCTCCAGCCTGTCGGACATGGGGAGTGTATGTATGCTAACCCCTCTTTACGTGAAGTTACTTCAATCGCTTTTTCTTAGTTTATTCTTTAGGTCGTTAATGAATGCTAGTGATGCTGTAGCTATGTATGGTATTTTATGTGCGACCATTATATCTATCATGTTCTTGGTAACTCCTTTTTACCTTTCCACTTGGCACCTACGGGTGTCGTTGTCGTCCAAGCTTTATATGGTGTCGTTCCACTTCTCTGTATACAGTTGATAGTTTAACGTTAAGCTTAAGCTCATTTAGTATTTCTTTAGTGTTTTTGTGGTATTTTGAACGAATACTCCTTGCTCTCTTATGCCTTGAGTTACTGTTAGCAAAACTCTATGTAATGTTGGATCAAGGACTACTACATATTTAGGATTATATATCATACTCCGTGTAATCTCGTTCTTTTCACCAATAACTACAAATGCTGTTACAGGAGCCCCTCTACGAGCTATACCAAACCACGGAAACGCTCTAGAAAACTTACCATCATATAACGCTGTTAAAGCAATGAGTTCACCACATAAAACAACTCCCTGACCGCCACGACCATGCAGTCTAATCTCCTCTAAAACCATAATGAGGAAACACCATAATGAGCGGTCAATAATATTATACATTAAGCCTTCGCAAGTTCACAACTAAGACCGTTGCTTAATATACAAAAGCCCGAATACCAAGAGATGTCAAGGAAGTTTTTCTTGAAAAGCTGAGAGTAAAGGATTAACTACTTATTCGGTAACATATATGGGAATTATGGATGGGTTTATTCCGCTAAAATATGTAGATAAAAAGATCAAAGGAAAATACTACGTGTACCTATAAGAGTGCAAGAATGGGAAAATTATAACAAAATATATTGGGCCACTAGAGAGGATTGTAGAATTCTATATTCAGAGTAAAGATAACTGGTGGGCCCGCGGGGATTTGAACCCCGGACCACCGGGTTATGAGCCCGGCGTTTCAGGGTGGTCGGTTTTAGCCTCCGACAAGCCTCTCTGCCGGGCTGAGCTACGGGCCCACACTGCTCTGTGTATACTTCTGTTATATTGTGGTCTTTTTAAATTTTCTTATAAAATCTTGAAGCTTAGCTCGTTAATCGAATTTTTATTGTATTCTCTAATTATACATCACTAAGAGACATGTATTAACTTGTTTCGTATTATCAGTTTGGAGGGATTTGCTGGTTTGTAATGCGATATACTTATAGGTTTCCACTTATAGTATCAAATACTCGGGTGAATGTGCCGCCGTAGCTCAGTCCGGGAGAGCGCCCGAGGAAGAGGCTTAATAGCCTCTCCGGCGAAGCTGAAGACCGGGATGTCCGGGGTTCAAATCCCCGCGGCGGCACCATTCTTTTTCCTAACGCTTTCGCGTTAAAGTATATATAGGCGTTTACGTATGATATATTTACTTGGTTAGCTTAAGGGAACGTAGTGTATGTAGTTGGAGGCCGGGGACCTTGGTTTTAAGTGATATCGAATGGGGGTTCTTTAAAGGCAGCATTAGATTGCTTATATTAACGCTCCTTGAAGGCTCCCCAATGCATGGTTATCAGATATTGAAGCGTGTTGAAAAATTTATTGGTTCAAGACCTAAGCTTAGTACGGTTTACACTATCCTTGCTGAACTAGAGAGAAAAGGCCTTGTTAAGTCCAATAGCGGTTTTAAAAGATATTATTCACTAACAGATAAAGGTAAGAAGTTACTTCATGAAATTAGGAAGCGAAATGAAGACAGGATGAAGCGTCTTGTCTCCACCATCCTAGAGGGTTATAAGGGCTAAACTTCGTTATACTAGTAAGTACCACTTCTTACCAGTATGTCTATCAATTATGATTGCAAGTCTAGTTTCATAATCCACTCTAATAAGCCATCTCGTACCTGCATGTAACTTTAAACCTTCCTTAACCATTCTCTTAATTAGTCTTCTAGGGTATGGTGGTAAACTTCTAATATACCACGACACTACTATCACACAAGACTATACTAAACACTATGATAATATTAGGATACGGATACAATTTAAAATACTACTCCACATAACGTTGTCTACTTACTCTAAGGGGTGATAATTATGAGTAAAAATAGTAACGATGTATACGTTGTATGCATTAATGGGTCTCCACGAAACTATGGTGGAACATATAAGCTACTAAGGATAGCTATGGAAGCTGCTAAGCGTGAAGGAGCTAAGGTGAAATTATACAATCTATACGAGCTAGACATTAAACCATGTATCGGATGCCTATGTGACATACAGAATGCTTGTAGGTATCCTTGTGTAATAGAGGATGATATGAAGGAGATATATGAGGAAATACTTAAAGCTGATGGGCTAATTCTAGCAACACCAATATACTGGTATTCTCCATCAGGACCCATGAAGAATTTTATTGATCGCTTAACAGCATTTGAAAATATGATATTCATTACCGGTAGAAGCTGGGTTGAAGGGAAAGTCTGCGGATTAATAGCTGTAGGTAACGACTCAGGGATGATTATGGTTCTCTCAAATCTCATGATAATATTGAATTCTATGGGCTTCATAGTACCACCATTTGCAATAGCATACTTTGCTGAAATGGGTGACGTCTTACAAAAGGACTCAACAGTATTTGATGCATATAATGTTGGGAGAAACGTAGTATTAGCAGCTAGAATAATCAAGAAGCAAAAAGCCCTATGGTACCTTTATGACGAGGTTAAAGACGTCGTGAAAAAGTTAAGAAAGCAAGTAGCTGAGGAGGCTAAGAGAAATGCTAACAGAGTTAGAGATGAAAGATTCAAAGCAATAACTAAACTACTTAAAGAAAGTAAAGGTCAATAAATAAAACTCCATCTAGATCCTTTACTAACATACCTTCCTCTAATAGGTATAACCTCATTACAGTGGGGACAACGATTATTTTTATCTAGCTTAAACTCTACAACTTCGTATCCGTACCTAACAATCACTGGTCTCCCACATCTAGGACAATACGTGGTCTCGTACTTTGGGTCATTGATGTTACCAATGTAAACGAATTTTATACCTATCTCTAAAGCTCTCTCATAGATTCTGATTAATGACGCTATTGGTGTAGGTGGTTCATGAAACTTCCAAGCAGGATAATACCTATTTACATGTAATGGTACATCCTCGCCTAATCGGTTAATATGATTCTCAAGTACCCATTCAACACATTCATCCCAATCATTAACACCTGGAATCACAAGATATATCATCTCTATGTGAACACCTTTCCTCAAAGCATACTCTGCATTCCTAAAAACTACTTCAGGATCTAACCCTCCAATCCACTTCTTATAGGTCTCTGGGCATCCTTTAATATCAAATCTCGCTCCATCCATACCTGCCTTTATGAGCTTATTTAATGTGTTGATGGTCATGTAACCGTTACTAACTATTGTCGAGTATAGTCCCTTCTCAGACGCATACTTAAACACATCTATAAGATAGTCTGCTTGTGTTGTTGGTTCATTGAAGCTTGCACATACCCCTTCGTCACCACGTTTTATTGCTAATTCAACTATCCTTTCTGGCGGTACATACTTCATACCTTCAGGATCTGGTGTTTCAAAACTTAAATGGTAATTCTGGCACCAAGGACACTTAAAATTACATCCCCAATTTGAGAATGTTATAGCTGTACTTCCAGGCCAGTAATGATAGAATGGTTTAATCTCTATAGGTCTACTTTCAATAGCACTTATTAGACCATAGCCTATATGGTATAATTCACCATTTATATTAGCATAGTTCCCACAAAAACCACGGGCGCCAGGTTTGAGTCTACAGTGTCGTTCACATACACCACATATCAATGTATCATTAAGAATACCATATTCTATTCTAGATTTCCTAACGGATTGTAGATTAAGTAGGTTACTTAACTCCATATGAACTATCAAACCCTCTAATTTAATGTTTAAATATTTTAGAGTAATTAAGTTTTTAACAGTGTACCCTAGTTTGTGATGAGCTTGGCCGATACTGAAGTATATGATGACAATGGTAGCCCCTGATTACTTGATTTAAGGTTGAGGGAGTTATCGTATGGTTAGACTTGTTGATGTTCACTGTCACTTGTACGAGTTTAAGAGAACCGATATTGATGATTTTAAGGACATGTTAATTTTAGCTGTATCTGACGATTACGAGAGTTCACGTAAGACCCTAGAGCTAGCTGATGAATATAGTAATGTTATACCCGCAGTAGGATTACATCCTTGGTTACTAAGTGAAGTTAATCCTAAAGAAGAGTTGAAGAGGATAAGTAAATTAATCAATAATTATGATGTTAGGGTACTAGGTGAGATAGGGTTAGATAAGAAGTTTACACCAGAGACTTTTAATAAACAGCTTGAAGTCTTTAGGGAACTGCTAGCATTAGCTAAAGACTATGATCTTAAAGTGAATCTTCATGCAGCTGGGGCATGGAGAGAGGTATATGATGAGGTATTATCGTACGATATCGATTCAGTTCTCTTCCACTGGTATACTGGCCCACTAGATCTACTTGAAGAAATAATCTCACAAGGATTTTTCATATCAATAAATCCAGCAATAAAGATTCAAGATAAGCATAGAAAGGTACTTGAATATGCGAAAATCGATCACATTTTAACTGAGAGTGACGGTCCTTACAATTATCGGGGACTAAAATTAACACCTAAGATGGTTGAGGAGTTAGTGAAATCGATATCGATTCTAAAGAATCTGCCGTTAGAGACTGTAAAGACCAAGATATTTGAGAATTTTACTAGATACGTGGGTGTAAGGAGATATGGCTGAAAATTTATTTACTCAAGTTGTATGATAGCAAGCTCTATAGTTTTACTACTTCGAATAGACAATATTCATCGCCTAGATTAATGCATTTAATTTCTCTAACTCTTGTTTTCGCTCTATAAACATTATCAAAGACTCCAGCAAGCATCCCTCTAACATAATGGGATGTAGCAGTTTTTATTCCTCTCCCAGTATAATACTCCTTCTGTACAACACACTCCCATAGATCATGAGCTTCAATTAATAATCCATTAGGTAGGGTCCTCTGTAATCTTATTCTACACCAACCGTATGCAGCTACTATGGGTTTTAGAATCTCGGTAGTAACAAGCTCTGGATTATGACTAAACTTGCTTTTTGCAATATACATCTTATATGCTGTTTGCCCCACACTATATCCAGCATGATATAATGTTGTTGCAGCAATAGCCTCACCAAATTTCTTCTTAAGTCCTATGAGGAAACCTATCATGTTTGCGTGGCCTAATAGTATAGCAGGTTTACCGCCTAAGCGTATAGGGAATAGGTATTCGTCAAAGAGAATCCCTGCTAATGTAGGTCTAATATGTTTTACTTCAAATACTACATTTAGCTTTTTCATTTCTTCAATTACTATTTCACATAGTTCCTTCTTGTCAGTAAAGTCAATGCCAATGAATATATCCGCTTCTTTAGCTGAAGGTGAAGGTATACTTGTTACAACGGATACTATATTTAAATTCCTACCGCTGATAATCTTCACTATTTTCTCAAGTACTCCAGGCTCATTCTTTACTCTAAGATGTATGCCCATGAATATCTCTTTCATCACAGTATAGTAACGTATTGAGCTCTAATGGCATACTATTTCACACAGATAACCTTAAGTTAAAAAGTATATAAGTATGTTACCTTAATACTCGACTACAGAGAAACATTATGTTCTAAAGATTAGAATTATAAGAATAAACCTTCACAATTATAGTTAGATGTAGAAGATGGTGTACAGTATTATGAGAGTACGATATATAGTTGTGTTAGCCCTAATTTTAGGTCTTCTATTAACGCTCATTCCGAGTTTCATCACCACATGCTTAGGAGGGAGAGATCGTATTCTAACCTCTCATTCTCATCATATACTAACTAAGATTTATGTGAATATCACCCAAGACCTTGAAGAAGAGCTATTTAGACTCGTTCCATCGAAAATAAGTGACATGAGTTCTCGTGGATACACGATTGTTATAGCCTTTACCAAGCCTAGCTTAGTATTAGACTTAGAGTCTTTAATGGATTCATTAGATTATGTAGTAGGTCCTGAAGGAGAAATATACTATAAGGGTTTAGAAGACTATATCATGATAAAAATAGTTATACTTAGAGTCAACTCTCTTGATATACCGGTTTTAGTAATTTATGTTCCAACTTTCAAGTACTATATAAGAAAATATAACGCACAAGCCCATGTTATAATGAGCATAAGTGTTAAAGATGGTAATGTAAATTCTATAATCAACTCCTTAAAGGGTATAGTGCAAAGCTTAACGATAAGTAAAGAGGCAGACACATTTAAAGTACATGCAACAATAGGAAACCAAACATACAAAGGATCATTGAACATATACTACAATGTTAAAGATAATAGAGGAGAATGCACTATAGACTTTCTTTCAGTAGACCTGCCTCTCCCCAAGGCTAAAGTGTATAATTCTCTATTTAAGAATATAACCTACGATATAATTCGTAGGTTCAGTAGTAAAGGTGTAACATGTACTATTACAAAACAGGTCTACAATATAAGGGTAAAGGATCTAGTTTTATACGAACCAATAGCAAGTGTAAATATTAAAACAATAGATTGGCGTAAAATAACATTCATGGAGGTAAAAAGGCTCATAGAAAGGAAAATATTATTGAATCTATCTCTACAGGATGCTAATGAAATTTCATCTAAAGCTAGTTTACACTCGATAATAATGTACTACAAAGGCATGTGGGCCTCTTATATCCACCTTTGTGGCTTAGTTGAGACATGGGGAAAAATTGAAGGTACTCGATTAGTCAAGAGCATCACACCTACTACTACAAGATCGAACATTACCCGGACTTATACAAAAGCTGTAACAGCAACCACAGCTGTACCAACAGTTAAGGGAGTAATTAGGGAAGCTGTGGTACAAACAAGCACTATAAGCGAAATGGTAAGAGAAGGAGTAGTCTCCCCAAAGAAGAAAGTAATTGCAGTTACAACGCAAACAGTACATACTACTATTGAAAGTTTTAGAGTTCATATGGAGAAAATATTAATTATATTAACTGTAACTATTATTACAGGTATAATAGCATATATTACAATTAGGAAGGTTCTCCCGTCCTAAGTGATACTATTTTATTAGTTCTAGAGTTTAAGACTTAGAGTAGATGGAGGGTTTAATAAAGAGTTGCCAAAGAAGGAAAAGAACCCCCCAATATTACCATTAGGCTCTACAACACTTAGGGTTTATCTGGAGCTAGTTAAATGCAGGAAACCTTTAGGTGTGAGAGAAGTTCAGAGACGATTAGGGTTTAGAAGCCCGAATACAGCTAAATATCATCTTGATAGACTTGAAGCTATGGGTTTAGTTGAGAAAGTCCTCGAAGGCTATAAAGCTAAGCGTGACGAATCAACTATTCTTTCAGTATACACTACATTCCTCGGTTTTCTTCTTCCTAAAATTTTACCTTACACTATAGCGTTAACAGCAGGATTAATTGCTTATATCGTATTATCGTGGCCTATTATTGATTACACGCTTCTGATACTATTTACTGCAGCACTAACTATAATGTGGTATGAGGGTCTCAGCTTATATAGGCTATTAAGGCTGATTTTAAGGAAACATAGGTAGTTTTCTAGTGTTTCCTCACTCTAAAGAATGAAGCTTCCAGTTAAACACGGCTTCCTCAAAGAGTTAAAGTAATGGGGTAACGTAGTGTGGTATAAATATACGGAAGGCTAGAATGGTTAAGAATGCTGTTAACGGAACAGTTATATTATCGTCTATGAACTTAAACTCGAAATGCTCAATAATACTCGCAATGAGCCCTCCTAAAGCTCCAGCTATTCCAAGCTTTAGTCCTAATGGTATACAGACTGTTGCCATTGCAAGATTACCCCACCATGACTTCGTTCTTCTCTTGTAGAGAGCGTTTCTAACGACCCCTGTTACAGCATCACCTACTGCCATGTATAATACTGGTATTACACCATACCAGAAGTTGCCATTGAATATTATCCATGCTAACATTATGACTATTCCCCACATGACGCAAAAGTGTACTTCGAAAATATTGTCTTCTACTTGGAACCAATACATTAGTTTACCCGTTCTATGCGGTAAGTAGGTTAACACTGCAAGAAGCATAGCTAATATGAATGGTATTATTGGAGATGTGAAGAGGTATGGTACTAAAAATGCAACAAGCCCTCCTGCAGCAACATGTATGAGTTTGCGATTATAGTATACCGCTACGTTATGCGGTAACCCTCTTCCTATCATAACTTCATAAAGCTTCTTAGAAACTACTGCAACAACAAACATGACCCAGGCGAAGAGGATCACTGCGTAAATAGCTTCATGTAATAATGTTGCTGTGGAGATCGCCAAAACCTGGATCTCCTCACAATTCGTTTTTAACTGTGTTTAACTACTGTTGAACAAGTTTTTATATGTGTTGCGGTAATTTTTGAAGAACAGAATACCATTTTTTGATTTTTCAGACAGTCTTCTTTAAGGTATTAGATATGGCTTTAGCTAGATTTAGGATCTCATTACATGTATCAGAAATGTCTTTAAACATTTTTAATGCTTCTTCAGGCTTCATGCTCCCGCTTATAATGCCTTTCTTATACTCCACTAGCTTATTTAACAGAGTTGAGAATTTACCAACAAGTAATTTATGAAACTCTTCAACCTCACTGGGTGGTGTAGCCTTACTGAGACTATTAAGCGTAATATTAACTAAGTCTATTGGCCTCTCAAGGTAAATTTCAGGGTTCATTTTCAATTGTGCAATAGAGTTAGCCTTTAAAATATTATATGATGCATATACAGCTACAGGCACAATATAGGCGACATCGGTTACGCGTACAATATCGCTCATGTATATCGCTTTCTCAGCTAGAATTGAAAATCTTCTAGACATCTCATTAGCTGATTTAACCATGTTCACTGATACAAGGAGGCCTATTCCTAATCCCAGTAGTATACCCATAATAAATATTAATATTGTAACCTTCTTTATTTGAATACTTAGCTTACTTAACTGAGTTGGTAACCTCATAAGACACAACCATGGGACAACGCTCTAAACCTGTATGACCTTAATATCCTAGGGGTTATATTTTACTTTCCCTTACTGGCTAAAATAACTTAACGAAGAAACGATATCATATTGGCCGTCTGTAAAAAAGGAGTTGTTATTATATTTCGAGGAAAAATGTATGTTTAGCCTTTTACAACTCCTATAGGTACAAGTCTTACAACAAGTCTTGCTAGCCCAGTTTCATGTGAGACTCTAGCTACTCTATCAACATCCTTGTAGGCTTGTGGGGCCTCTTCACTTATGACCCTTCTTGTTGCAGCACGTAATTCTATGCCCCTCCTTCTTAGCTGGTCTACTATAATGTTTGGATGATACCTTCTTATTGCTTCAGCTCTTGACATTAGTCGTCCTGCGCCATGGGCTGCTGAGAACCATGCAGGGTTGTCCTTTACTCCTGCCATTATGTAGCTTGCTGTACCCATACTGCCAGGTATTAATACTATCTGTCCATATGGTCTATGGTCTGGTGGTATTTCTGGATGACCTGGTGGGAAGCTTCTTGTAGCACCTTTACGGTGAACTATTAATGTCTTCCTTTTGCCATCTACTACATGCTCTTCTATCTTAGCTATATTGTGTGCTACATCGTATACTAAGTGTAAGTCTAGTTTATCTGGATCTGTATGGAATACTTGCTGAAATGACTCTCTAATCCAGTATGTTACTAATTGTCTATTAGTGAAGGCGTAGTTTACTGCTGCACTCATTGCTGCAAAGTAGTCTTCTGCTTCTCTAGTGTTCCATGGTACACAGGCTAATTCTCTATCTGGTGGTCTTATACCGTATCTTCTCATAGCTCTCTCCATTCTCAGTAGGTAGTCTGATGCTACCTGGTGACCCAAACCTCTAGAGCCAGTATGTATCATTACCGTTATCTGGCCTTCCTGGTATATTCCTATAGCCTTAGCTATCGTTGGGTTGTATATCTTGTCTACAACTTGTATTTCTAAGAAGTGATTTCCACTTCCAAGACTACCTAGCTGTGGTGCTCCACGTTGTTTTGCCCTATTTGATACCTTGTCTGGATCAGCCCATTTCATATGGCCTTTCTCTTCAGTATGTTCTTTATCCTCGGGCCAGGCATAGCCTCTTGCGACAGCCCAGTCTAGTCCCTCCCTTAGAACGTTATTTAATTCTTGAATGGAAAATCTAAGTCTACCCTCACTACCTAGACCTGCAGGTACATTTCTAGATATTACTGAGACTAACTCCTTGAGCTTAGGCTTAATATCCTCTATTGTAAGGTTTGTTCTAAGAACTCTAACACCACAGTTAATGTCGTATCCTACACCACCAGGACTAATAACGCCACCTTCATCCGGGTCGAATGCTGCAACACCACCAATGGGGAAGCCGTATCCCTCATGGCCATCTGGCATAACGAAAGCTGCCTTCTTTATTCCTGGCAAGCATGCTACATTTGATGCTTGAATTAATGTTCTATCTCCACGCATTTTAGCTAGAAGTTCTTCATCAGCAAATATTATTGCTGGGACTTTCATGCCCCCTCTTGAGCCTTTGGGTATTTCCCAAACAAATTTGTCAACTTTGTTTAGTTGTACAACCATAAAACTACACCTACCATTGTATTACACTTCGAACTTTATAAATAATTTTGTACTCTGAGTACAACATTCAAGGTCAAATTAGTTCTTCCGGAATTTTCGAAGGTTTAAAGCTTATCTTAGGAGTAAGCCCTGCCTTTCTAAGGCGCTCCATTACATGAGGATACTCAAAAACATATTCTTCTTCAAATTCCCTAACAAGTACTTCATCTATCTCTCTTAATCTTTCAATAAGCCAGTTAACACTCTCCCTAGAGCTAAAGCTCAACATAACAGCGGGATGCACTTCCACACCATAGTCTAGTAGATTCTTTAATGCATTAAGTTGGTATTCAAAAGCCTCAGGTATAGCACCTGTAAGTATACTAAACTCCTGTGACGTACAACCTTTGAGTGAAACCCTAACATGCAAACACTTATACTTAGAGAGATCTCTTGCATAACTTTTATCATAACCTATTAAAATACCATTAGTTTCTAGTATGAATAGAAACCTTCCATCAGCTTCAACAAGGTCAAGTAACTTAAGTAAATGTCGTCTACCAATAGTTGGTTCATTACCACTAATTCGTAGCTGCCTGTAACCTCGTCGTTCAGCAAGACGCTTAAGTTTAGAATAAATATAGTCAGGGGGATAAAACTTGCCAACTTTCTCAGGATTTTCTCTTGAAACACCACTCCAGCAAAAAACACATCTCAAATTGCAACCTACGCAATCAGCCGTTGCTATACCACCGTACCATCTACCACCACGAGCAACACGATAATACTTCCTGAGCTCCCCTTTAACAACAACTTTCTCAACATACCTACTTAGCTCAATGGGATCAAAGGGCATGGTGTCTAGCCTACAATAATCTCTTAAGCAGAATGGCCTTTAGTAACTTGTCCTCCCGATCTTTATGTTCATTAAGTATTGTATATAAGTTATTAAATATTACTATGAAGTTCTGTATTAAACCTATTAGGTCTATATCTCTATTACCGTATCTTGTAAGAAGACCATTTATATCGTTCAAGTATCCCTCTATTACCTTATGGTCTTCTAAGAAGTTCTTAACTTCAGAAATGTATCCCATACTTGAAAGTATGGGATATAAGTCTTTTTCTTCGCCCTTTTCATGTGAAAGAACAACCGTAGCAAAGTAAATTAACTTACCTAATAGATTAAACACATTATGATATGTTATATTTGGAATACTTCTTGATAAATCATTTGTAATTCTTTTTATTTCGTTAAGATAACTTGTAACCTCTGTATGCTCTTGTAGAATCTTATTAATTAACTCGCGAACCTTCATCTTTTCCATAACTATACCTTCATAGGTTATTCATTGTAACTATGGGCTTCTAGATATTTAGTTTTTGCTTAAGTTTAAAATAATAAGAATATTGCGATATTATGGTCCCTATATATTGGATGTTTTCTGTTGATCTAGTCTCAACCTTGCATTAAGTATTTTTATTATCTTTTCCTCTAGATCTATATGTTCTTTGAACAATGGATATAAACTATTGAACTGTACTATGACGGTGTCTAGTAATTTCTTTAGGTCTATTTTTCTATGAGCATAATTCTCAAAAAGCCTCCTTATATCATTTAAGTACTTAGTTATTTGTCTATGATCATTTCTTAATTTCTCTACATCGGTAATGTATCCTAAGTCTTCAAATATAGGATATAGCTCTCCTTCCTCTATAGCTTCATGGTCAAGGATTAAAGTGATTAAGTAGGTTACTTTACCTACTATTTGCGATACATTATAGAATTGTAGATTCTGTACTCTACTTATCACATTTTCTATTCTTTTGTTTGTTTCAGCAAAAATACTCATTATCTCCTTATGCTCCTGCAGAATTCTGTTAACTAATATAATGGTATTTTTCATCATACCACTTTAGCCTCTTCATAATATACGTCTAATCTATATTGAAACTTCTGTATATTTCGCTTCTTCTAAGCTTAAGTACTGGAAGAACTCTTCTTGCTTCATCTACGGCATTCATGTCGATTTGGTATTCTAAATACCTTTCCTTAGTACCTAAGTCGACTTCTACAATTCCATAAGGATTAACGATCATACTTCTACCTGTGAAATCTGTTCCACACTGATTTACTATAATCATGTAAAATGTGTTTTCGTGAGCTCTTGCCTGTGCTAGAAAACGTAGAGTTTCCTCCTTGAAGGGTCCCTTATACCAAGCTGATGGGTTAACTACTATATTGGCGCCTTTAAGTGCGTAGTAACGGTAGAGCTCCGGAAATCTAATATCAAAACATATTGCGGCAGCTATTCGAGCCGAGCCAATGTTAATAATAGGTGAAGGTTTATCGCCATGTAACATATAGTCTGATTCCTTATAACCATAGGCATCAAACAAGTGTATCTTCCTATAAACACCTATAACATCACCTTTAGGGTTTATGAATACAACAGAGTTATAGACTTTAGGCTTTTTCTCCGTTTTCTCAAACATTGTAGCAAGTATGAAAGTTGAATATTCTGCTGCTAGTCTTGATATCTCGTTTATAAGGGGTCCATTAACATCTTCACTAATATCATATACTTCAACGGGTGCTAAACCCTTAATGTCGGCCATAAAATATTCAGGTAAAATTACTAAATCAGCTTCACATTTCACAATCATTTTCTTTAGTTTCTCAAGATTCCTATGCTTACTCTGGGTCGAAGCTAATTGAACTAAGCCTACCCTAAGTTCAGAGGACATGTTTCATTCACTATGTTTTACAAAAGTTATCAAACTAATTTAAGTTATCTAATTCAAGCTAAATAGTGGAGGACTAAATTTATGGTATTATTGAAGATCATTAGAAGACTAAACCTTTATAGTTTAGAGTTAAGAAGGAAGGAGCTTATGGAGAAATTAAGTGATGGCTGTGAAGAGTATGCTTGGGAGCTTGACCTTATAGATACACTATTAAAGTTAGGTGAGGAGGAGGGCGAAGTTGAATATTTTGAAGAAAACTATGTAGCCTACGATCCCACTGTTCATAGTAAATTGTTCTCTGAGAACACTATAAGACTGCTAGAGGTGTTAAGTAAAGGAGTTAATAGTGTTAGTGAGGTAGCGGTAAAACTGGGTAGGGATAAAGCAAATGTGTGGAAGGATATAATGTGGCTTAGAAACTTGGGTTTTGTGGTAACATTACGTGAGGGTAATAGGGTTAAACCAGTACCATTAGTTATAGAGTATGGTTTAGTCTTCGACTAACATTATGACAATATTTATCAAGGTCTTTGTGTAGAGTAGAGAGTAGACAACTCCATTCAAGGGAGGGGCTTAAGATTACAGATAGTAAAGAGGAAAAGATAAAGAGGAAGCTAAAAGAGGCTATTATCAGAGAGGTCGATGAAAGTAAAGAGGTTTGGAGAAAAGTAGCATTCTATAATGATCCAAGAGTTCAAGAGATACTTAAACACCTCTATGATAGATGG
>Ga0190367_1000947_pt1 | contig 18404 bp, 9 predicted proteins | sample 4872181011_MG_FD_171838 | JGI IMG/M metagenome (GOLD analysis project Ga0190367, IMG submission 171838) | Hydrothermal vent microbial mat bacterial communities from Southern Trench, Guaymas Basin, Mexico - 4872-18-10-11_MG | ecosystem: Environmental > Aquatic > Marine > Hydrothermal vents >...
TATATCGTTAGTTTGCCTTTTAATCCGTTAAATATCACATAATTTTTAGCAGGATTTGGATAAATATTTATTTTATTGAGGGAAAGTTGTTGCAATGCTTTGATATTTTCTTTTGCAACTTCGATTCTTATCTCATGTAAAACAGGACTCCCGATATCCGAAACTGCATTAAATTCGACCATATACTGAACATATCTGTGATTAGAATTTACAGATGCAATTACCGAAAGGTCATCACCGCACTGCAACTGCGGACACATATCCCAATCCATAGCATCGGACATATCAGGAGTGGAGCCCGTACGAACTTTAACCACAGGATTACCTGTCGCCCTAAAATAAATTTTGCCATAAGGTGTTTGAAGAGGTCCCCTATCGAAAACAGAAGATTCAAAATAACCGAATTGATGAAAACCAGAGCAATACATCCATTCTTTACCCGCAACCAGTATCAATTGATTTGGCAAAATAAGCAAAGACAAAGGCGAACCAAGATATGAAAAATCTTTGCATAAGCTCCAGTTAACATCCTTTTTGTATAACCTTCCTGCGTCTGACAGAGCATAAAGCTTATCATCAGCGTTTTTAATCAAAGAGATTATCTCCTGCTCCGGTATAGCAGAAGTTATTTTAAATGTATCATTAATCAAAGTAAGGATACAGGCAGGTTTACCAGTTGCTATTATTTTGCCATCATATTCTGTTATTATGTTTATCTTTTCAACAGTATCAGGTAAAGGATATTTTTTCACACTACCTGCTAATATACTGTAAATAGTATCTGTTTTACAGCCGACAAATATTGTTTCTCCCTTTGTGTAGATAGCTGTTATTTCGGATGGCAATTGAGCGAGCTCCTGCCAGACATTATCCTCTTTTAAAACTTTACCGCATGCTGTTCCCAGCAAAATTTTATCATCAACTGTAAGCCCTGTAGCAGTCACACTAACATTCAATGTATCACATGGAATGTAACTAACCCATTCACCATACTCATTCAGATATAAAACAGGATTAATAGTATTGGATGTAACCGCAAATAATTTTCCTGTTTTCTTAAATAGCAACCATTTAACTGTATCATCAACTTCCCAGTATCCATCCCATGATATACCATTGTTAAACGAGACCCATATTTCACATCCTGTACAGCAGAACAGAGCCTCATCTCCTGCTTTTAAGAAAGTTAGTCCATCTGCAGGTGGTCTAAGCTTAACCCACACTTCGTCGCTTGCTTTCAGCATAATGTCACCCACTGGCAAGCCCTGCACATTTATCCCAATGAGATATTTATTCGTATCAGACCACATAGATTGGTAAGGACCACCCGACCAGTCTGTTTGTAGCCACTGGAAAGCAAGAAATATCGCTATTATCATGGCACCCCCTTTTTAACGCATCCAGATTATCTTTGATAAGCAAACATTTCTACCCGATTGAACTTTAATGAAATAGATTCCCGATGGAACCATTACTCCTTTACTATCTTTTCCATCCCATCTTAATATCTTTTCTCCTGTCAGCATCCCATCGAACAATGTCCTTATTTTCCTGCCAGCTATATCATAAATAGCAACCTTCACATTTCCCTTTCCTGCAGGTAGCAATCTTATATTAACAAAGTATGAAGCAGGATTTGGATACACTTCTATCCTCTTATCAATTGCAACTTTCTTTTCTTCGAGCTCAATTGCCTTCTTTTTACCAGTAAGTGCAAGTACCAATGAGTCTTCTGTAAATGTCGTTAAAACTTTTAAACCTGTTCCTCTCCAGATTGCAGTCTCAGCTTCGGGTATCATAAATGTATCAAATGCTACAACGACAGATTCACCCGGGAGAAGCTCAACCAATCTCTCAGATGAATACATCCACAACGGCTCAATAAGGGTATCTTTCCTCTCAGGTGAAATCGAATCAATCGAAGGGTATATGTAAAGAGTATCATGATATATGAAGAAACCTGTAAATATAATTTCTGCCCTCGCTGTAAACTTTAGCGGTCTGTCACCTGCATTTTTGTACATCACTTTAGGAACAATAGGCACCCCAAAATCAGTGGTATCAACAAAATGCAAAGCATAATTATACAATTTAACCGTGTCCAGAGAGGTAAATGGCATTATCACCGTATCAATAGTATCATTCGGTAACAAACCTTCTACATGTTTCTCAACAATTTCACCTTCTCCTATCACCGGCAAATCTCCTACCTGTCCAACAACTACAGGATTCACAGTGTAATTATAGCCATCCTCTGAAGGATCTATGTCCCTTAAAGGATCAAGGTCCTGCTGGAAAAGAATATAGGGTTTATTTTCCGATTCTGACCAGCATGCTGATAAGAACCATTCTGAAAGTTCAGGAGTATTTGAAATATTGAATTTCGGACTCCATGTCCTGCCCATATCCGTTGAGAATGCAAAGTATATCTCTCCAATAGCAACAGTATCCGAACCCTGAAAACCATATTGATGAAACGGTGGCTCTATCCAGAAGCAATATAGAGTGTGGGTTCCGGGGTCTTCCACGAGAGCAAAATGGTGAATTATATTACCCCAGTAGAAAGGATATATCCCGAAGCTCCATGGTAATTCTCGGGAAGGTGCAAAATTATATGCCACCATGTAAACAGAATCTGTCTTCTCATAATAGTGCCAGAGAACACTCGACCATACACTTACATAGTATCTTCCAACATCCGGCAAACTCGATGCAGGTTTTCCGATGAATAGAACATGTAAATAACCTTCGCTATCGAACATCGCATATACATCGCCATCGAATGCATTTATAAACCCTTTCAGGGTATAAGTACCTTTGCCTCCTTTCATCTTATTTGTTATATCAACTTTATCTCCCCATGTAAGCCCACCATCATTCGAGATTTGATAATACACATGCACATTATAGGGGTCGAGAGCAGTATCGCATCCTGCATACACCAGTGCCATAACACATGTATCTTTCCTAGCACATGGAAATGCTCCTCCCAGAATATAAGGATATTCGCCCATTTCAATCCAGTCTATAAATCCTCCTCCACCCATCAACAGATCGACATTCGCCCAGGTGTACAGTGTTGGTTTGGGAGGGTTCTGAGCATAAAGTGTTGCTGTAAGCACAAGATTGTTATACCCATCAACGGCTATACATGGCCAGATATATTCTGTGCCAGGAGACTTCGTGTAATGTTCATCAAAAATATTCGAACCAGGCCATAGATTAATCGCTACACCTGATTGATAATAACCATCTTGCTTCACATGTGCCGATACAACCGTCAAACCAGCGGTATCAACTTCTATATCACCATAGCCATTTTTTGCACCGAAAATCTTTATCCCAGCAGAAGTATCCACACCACCACCATAAACCCATGACCCTTCCTCCGGATTATAATAATTCCAGGTCATTTTTCTATCAGGATAAGAAGGTGGGCTCTCAAATCCTCTCATCCACAGAACATGTATCCATCCATTTTTCCTGTCGTAAACTATTCTTTTATTATAAGGACCCGGATTCCATTGCCAGTCATAAGCAGTATATCCAACTGTATCAACTTTCAAGAAATAGGGATATGCATTTTCACCGAGTTTAATATTGGGATGATACGGCTTCACACTTTTCGCTTTATCAACCGCACCCATACTCGGATATTCGGCTTTCGACATCATTCTCACTTTACCCAGTAAATCCCTGTCTACAGGCATTATTTTTACAACATACATTAACAACACAAGCAACATATCCCCCCCTTTTTTATTTCAATTTTACAAGTTTCAAAACTTCCTCCCTATTACCACATTTTATCTTCAAAAAGTAAATACCGGGACTTAATCCCTTTAAATCCCAGATTATCTCTTTGCCTGAAAAATGCTTCTCTTCTTTTACACCTACAAGCCTGCCAATGTTGTCATATAACTCCAGAGTCAGGTTATTTCCCACTTTATTCTTAAACCTTATTTTTACAACATCCCTAACTGGATTTTTATAATAAGCGACGAATTGCTCCTTTTCTCTTTTTTCTTCTTGCTTGATACCTTCTTCTTTTAATATCCTCTCAAGAACATCGGCTACAGAATTATATCCGCTACCAGACCTTATTCCTTCCAGACCGAATCCAAAATAATATAAACTATAATCGCCCTCGTATCTCACAGCTGCAACTCTACCTGAGCCGTAAACGAAGCAAGTTTCAGAGCCAACAGGTATCAATGCATCTTTATCACGCTGACCAACAACCACTAAATTTAGACCCTCACTAACTGAATTCCCCTCAACACCATAAATATAGTATCCTGATTCATCTCCTGGGTCAAACTCAGCTTTCAAATAATTGCGATAAAAATCCGTGTTACCAATATCATTCCCTATGTTCCTGCCACTCAATACAAGTGCACCACCGCCATTTAAATATTCTTTCAAATCAATTGTATCTTCCGGCTCCAGTGTAGTTAAAGAATCACCCCCTGTAAACCATATTACAAGTTTATATTGTTTAAGAAGGTCACCCAATCTTCCTTTTTCCCTGTTATAAATATCAAATTTTACCTTCAAAGAATCCCTGAGTGCGGATATGTAAATATCTTCGCCCGAACTTTTATCATCATCAACGAGTAATATATCGGGATAGCCTATTTCCAGCTTAAATGTATCTCCTGCATTTTCGGACTGAGGTGTCACAAAATAACTAAGATAAAACTCCACCGAATCTACAAGGGTATCAATTATGGTGAATTTGAATTCAACTGTATCTTTAAAACCGGCATCCAATCTTCCTATTTTAACTATTGAATCGATCATTTTAATTTCGGGTCTCTCTGTATGTAATCTCACTTCCCCTGAATCCACATCCTGCCATATTTGAGCATTCTTTAAAATAATCCTCAATAGCACAGTGTCACCAAACTCGGGTCTGCCATTACCATTACCCATAGATGAATCATCAGCATTGAAACCTATGAGTTTTAGCTTTGAGTAGACAAGAGTTGCTATCGCCCTATATACATTTAACCTTCCGCTCCCCAATTTTCCTGCATAATCAGGATTTAGATGGTCAATCGAATCTGCCGTTAGTTTTAAGTGTTCAAATATAAATTTGTTATCTGCCTGTGGATAAAATGCTTTCAAAAGCCCCGCTGCTCCCGTCACAAATGGTGCAGCCATCGAAGTACCATCCCATTTGACATAGCTATTATCATAAACTGTGCTCAAAATTGACACACCAGGTGCAGAAATATCAATGGTATATCCATAATTCGAAAACCACGCCTTATGATCTGAAGAATTTGTAGCCGCTACAACCATTATAGTATCGCCCATTATAGCACCTGCTTCATTTAAAGTATCAAAAAACACATTATCATTACCAGCAGCTTCTATGAGCAACACACCTTTAGAATATGCATATCTGCAAGCATCAAGGAAGTAGCCCACAGTATCCGTGCCCCAGCTCATATTAATTGCAGTCGCACCTTTATCAGCAGCGTATATTAAAGCCTCTTTACAATAATCAAGCCAGACCACACCACCATACACCGAATCAGCTGCTCCCACTCTCAAACACATTATCTTGCATTTAAAGCCAACACCCGCTATACCCCTATCATTATCAGCTACAGCACTGGCTATCCCTGCACAATGCGTTCCATGTCCTCCAAAATCCATAGGGTCATTATCGGGTATCCAATAATCCTCGCCCGATACTGGATTATTCGATTCTCTATTTACCCAGTCCCAGCCTATAAAATCATCAGGAAGTCCATTACCATCGTCATCTATACCGTTCGAATCATCTTCAACATCCCAGACAACCCCATCCCCATCGATATCCTCACCGGGATTAACCCATATATTGGTAATCAAATCAGGATGATTCCAGTCAACACCGCCATCAGGTATAGCAAGTATAACTTCTTCTGAGCCCTTACAGATATCCCATGCTTTATCTGCCATTATCTTAAAAATACCCCATTGCTGTTGAATAAAAGAATCAGATGGTATATAGCGTAAAGGCGCACAAACAATCGGGTCAACTCTTTTTATCCCTTTCATCTTCTTCAAAATTTTTTCAGCAAATTTATACTTATCTGTTGAAAACTTCATAGCATACCACAAATCGAGCCCATATTTCTCACCAAGCTCTTTATCAGCATAGAAACGAAACATCGGATATAAAGTATCGGGATGAAAAACCTTGTAAATTGAATCAAGCAACATTTCCTTTTTCTCCCTGAAATCTTTATCGATTTTAAAAGCAATTCTATCCTGCAATATCCATATTCCGATTAGAAATAAAATCATAATTCAAAATTTACAGCAACTCTATGGATATAACCGAGATACTTATGCTTTTGAACAGTATAATCGATACCCATACTTGAGCCAACATTATATCCTATTCCAGCACCGTATTCTATCAAATCTTTTCGGGTAATTCCTGTTCTTATTTTCATATTCCCGAGAACTGCTTCCAGACCAACAGCATAGGTAGTTGGCTGATCATTCTGATGCACAATCTCAGCATCCACCGTTACTTTAGGACTTGAAAGCACATCCACAGCAAACCCTCCCTGAAAGCAGAGAGGCATAGGGAATGATGTAGAAATATATGTCCACGAAAAACCCTCTTCGGTTTCTTCTGTCAGATTCTCGCCCCTGTATCTGGTATTCGGTCCAAAATTCCTTATCGCATAACCAAACCTCAAATTGCCTGCAAGTCCTGTGTTGTATGTGCCACCGATATCTATCAACCATCCTGTCGCTGTAACTTTATAAATGTTCAGACTATAAACTTTTATCGTAAATCCCGCATTAAATTTATCTGTCAACCTCCTTGCGTAACTTATACCGAGTGCATAGTCGTTTGCAGAATAGTAATGCCCGGTACCTTCCTGTTGCTCCTCTGTTGTAATCTCAATCTTACCCGAAAAAGAAGCAATCATACTTATACCAACCGCTCCTTCTTTGGATGGGCTCACAAAAGCTATATCTGCACCTGTTATCCCGGCAAAAAACTTATTGCTCGTTAAAGATACACTCTTCCTACTTACAAGCGCTATACCTGCGGGATTCCAGAACACAGCCTGTGGACCTTCTGCTATCGCAGTAAATGCACCACAGAGAGCTGTAGGTCGAGCACCTGCTCCGCGCGATAAGAACACACCCCCTGACCTGCCAGTATAGGCACTCAATACCCCTGGAAAAATAATTAATAACAAATACTTCCTCATAATCACCTCCTATAATCCATTAAATACCTGAATCCTGCCGTTACCTGTATCACTTACATAAACTTTACCATCTTTCACCATTATACCGTGGGGATTCTGGAACAATCCTTCAGCTGTGCCTCCTGCTCCCCATCTGGCTATCCTTACTTCTTTGTTAATGTCATAAATCTTCACAGCATCTTCATCTAAATCTGTAACATAAATCTTATTCCCGTCTATTACAAAAGCAAATGGCGTGGTAGAGAGACCCACTGAAAAAGAGTTATAAATATTTATGTAAGAGTCAGGGGAGTCATGTATATTCACATATTTTTCTAATTTACCAACACCTCTTCCTGCATATTTCTTTAATATCCAGATAACAGTATCTACATACTCGACATCGTTAATCTCACTTATCACAGCTGAATCCATTATTTCTTTATTATGTAAGTTGAAAATGTACAATTTTTGTGCATCCGCATCAACAACTGCAAGCATACTATCTTTTACTGACATACTCCTGGGACGCAATTTCCTTTCACCCTTTGTAATTTCACCTATAATCTCACCCTTTACATTAAGCATAAATACTTTGAAATCACTAAGGTCACTTACAAAAATAGTGTCACCGAGCACCTCAATATCCCATGGTCTCTTAAATCCTTCCCACCTGCCAGCATACTCACCATTTTCAAAAATGTAAATGTAGCCACCTTCTTCATCGGCATCAGCCACAAGCAAACTGTCACCAAAAAATGCAAGCCCTATTGGCTGATTCAATACTCCTTCACCTATCACCTTATCGAATTTTGATACCAGTTCTAACTTCAATGTGCATGCCTGAGGCGAATATTTACCATGGACATTCATAACCCTAACAATGACATTGTAAGTACCAGGCTCAACATAATAGTGCGAAGCTGTTATCTCCGCTTTCATGGGATTCTTAAAAGAAGTCCTCCATTTCTCACCATCTCCCCAATCGAATTCTGCACATAAAAGAGAATCACCAGGATCCGGGTCACTTGCTCCACCTTCAGCTATCGCTACCCAGTACTCCGTCTTGCTGAACATTATGGTATCTGTAATTGTATCTATACCTGTGTTTTTAAACTTAATCGCATCCCTTTCAAGATAGGGTGGTCTATCATAATATAACACATTTAAAGTCTCAGATGCAAACCACCAGTTACAATCCCTCGCTTTTACCACAACAGGTAAAAAGACATCAACATCCCTCGTTGCAAAACTATGATAAAAAACAAACTCCTTGCCACTGGGCAAATCAACTACCTTCCAGTCTTCTACTTTGCCATCACCCCATTCTACCATACAATTCACACTATCATTCTCCGGGTCAGTTATCTTCACAACTAATTTATATTGGGTGCCAACATAACATGTTTCCCTTGCTTCCACAAAATTTATCACAGGAGGCTTACTCACAGGATATACTCCCACCACCTGAATTTTTGTCCATTCGGAAATCTTACCATGATAATCCTTTGCCCTGGCTTTAACCGTGCAGATACCTGTAGATTGATAAACATGCTTCATCTCCACCATCTTACCATATTCAACAAACTTACTCCAATCACTTATCTTACCATCGCCCCAATCAACCTGAAAAGACAAACTATCAAATTCTGCATCTTCGGCAGAAAGGTATACATTTAGAGTTTCTCCAACATGAGTGTAATCTTTCATCAAGCCAGTGATATTTACAGGAGGATATTCTGTTCTTTTGAAACACCCCCAGATTACTAATCCTAAAATTAAGCCTATATACAATTTCTTCATATCCCCTCCTATTTAATTATCGCAAACTTACCGACCTTCCTTTTTCCATCAGGAGTAGTTATTAGATAAATATAAAGTCCACTGGGAGCTTCAAATCCATCATCCGTCCTTAAATCCCATGCATGTGCACCAGGACCCCTATCTTCCTGCCTCAACTCCTCAGGTGACGCTCCACTCAAAGGTCTTATCGTCTGCTCCTTATGCTCTATCGTCTTTATCAAAAGACCAGCTGCATTAAATATCCTTATCGTGCACTCAGAAGGCAGACCCTGGAACCATATTTTCCTTTTTTCAACACTTTCATCCCAGCTCGCTTTAACAAAGTAAGGATTGGGCACTACCCTCACACTGTCAAGTGAGTAGCTTTCTTTTTTAATCCCGAATTTCGTTGGCACAAGTATAAATTGAGTTGAAGGTGTCAATCTATTCAATGTATATAAATAGAATACAGTTCCACTATCGGGTAATGGCGGATATTCTTCGCCCGCTGGCGTCGCTCCCTTCACAGTATCCCATTTCAAACATATCACCCAGTTATTCGGATAATTATCGGTGAATATACTACTATCAGCGTATATGTAGATAGCATCAAGATTGGGGTTTAAGATTTCGGGCTGAATTTTATTGTAAAACCAGAAATAAGCAGGCTTATCGTCTGTTACATCCCACACTGTGAAGAAACAGGGATTACCCCTTGTATCCTTCTCCGACCATGTATCGCCAACAAATCTTATCTCATACTCATGCAAAGGATAATATTTATCTACATTTTTAAGATCATAGTTAAACTTCCAGCCCACACTCTTTGACCAGTGAGAATAAACTGTGTCTATTACTTTCTCGGTATCAATCTTACAGACTCTGCACGCCGCTAACCTGAATACTATTCCTTTTGTTGGCGGTAATGCCTTGAAATCAAAATCTGTACATCTATCCACTATCGTATCACCCGATTCTTTCCCTATTATGCTCCAGGACTCTATCTTTGTGGTTTCTGTAGGCGAAGTTTGAAACACCAGCAACAATGTTTCCTCGGGCATATCAAGGGGATTTGCTACAAAAGCTTCGAACCTTACATCTCCCATTCCTTTTATTCTCTCTAATCTTAATCCCGGTTTCTTCAAATCCGCTGGCGTTTCCATCGGGATAGCCCAGTATTTTGTGCCTGTCTTACCTGATTCCATAGAAGGAATACCATAATAGGGCAACTCCCTGCTGTAAGAAGTAACACAATAATAGTATTTCTTACCGTTCACAACATCTTCATCAACATATACATAGTTTAGCCCTGTTTCCTGACCCACGGTATAGCCCTTAAAGCTTTTCACTTCAAAGACATCCCCCGGATTCGGCGAAATATCGGCAGGCTGAGATGGATTATAAACACCATCTTTTATTATTATATAAAATCCATCAATGTAGATTTTAGCTCCCGAAACATAACCCGGGTCAGAAGAATATGGCTTATTCGTGTTCGGATCTATTATACAATAATCACCTATTTCATCATCAATTGCATCAGGATTATATTCATAAAGTATTCTCTCTGTTTCATTATAAATTTTGAAAGAATTCTTTGACTCAAATGTTATCGTGTATGAATAAGTCCCAAGTATTGTGTCAATCTGCGCCAATAAAATTTGGGCACTAGATGTTCCCTTTAAATATCCCACAATAACTGTATCTTTAGTCCTGCTTCCTTTTTTATCAAATTCTGCTAACAATTCCCATGTTCCTGGCAAACCTGATTCACTTTTGTAAACTCTATAGCCCTCAAATGTTTTTTCTCCGCTCATAGGACAAACATAGCTCTCCGGTTTATTATCCCATGCTATTATAACTTTCTTATCCAGTGGCGTGATCCAGACATCAGGCGAAGGAGGCGGTGCAAACCCCACATACCCATTCTCAAACTGCTTCCTCGCCATCTCTGCTCTTTCCTTCAACTCATCGAGAGTAAGCCCCACAACCAAAGCAACAGTAAAAGATATCTCTTCACCCGGTTCCAGCACAGGATAAGGACCTGTTGATTGTAATTGCCTGATGTCAAAAGGATTATTCCATACCATAAATGCTGTATCAGACAGGAATAAGTATTTTAAAGAATCGGTTCTATCTTCGTCAATATCATGCCCATAATGCCACACTTTAAATCCCGTCATCCCCTTATCACCCGGTGTCTCACAGAAAACACATCCAACATACCCAGCCGGTGTCTCCCAACCGGGCTCAAAACCATCGGAGTCATAGGTATAACCCAAATCAAGTTCTTTATCGTATCCAGCTAAATCATCCTGGGCACCTTGACCCTCTTCAGAAACTTCAGAACCCACATCGTTATCCATAAATACACCACAATAAATATTCTTCAAAGGAAAAGGATTCATATTCCTTATTCTCCAGTTGATATAAACATAGGCGTTATTATAATCATAATTCCATGAGTATGTTCTCTGCTCTATCCTTATCCCCATCCCCCATTCATCATAAGGTCCTGCATCCCTCACCCAGAGCACGGTTGCCTGACCAGCTGGTATCCAGTCGCCCGCACATGCATAAGTGTCCTCAAGGGATATTATATCACCTGTATCCACCTCCATACCCTCTGGTCTTCTCCTGTTTATTGTAGTATCAGTAAAGGGCCAGCGCGCCTGATAGGAAGCAGGTTCTTCTCCCTGCTGAGCAAACAACAGATTGCCTTCACCTTCATAGCCATATCCAACAGGTATCACCTGGTCGCTGAAATAGAGACCCAATCCACTTAAATCCTTGCCACCCAAATTCTGTGCCTCATAGCAAGCCATAGCACCCAGATCCGAATAATAGGCACATTTGCTGACATTTGGCTTCCATACTGTATCTGAACCTGATATCACAGGATAAAGCGCACCAACCCACAATCCATAAGCCCAGATATAATATTGACCTGAACCAGCAGGATATTCTCCATTTAGACCGAGTGGCATATCAAGAGTTTCAAAAGGAAATGTACCATCATAATATTGCCATGATGGGGGTCTTGAAAATATTCCTCCCTGCAGAGTATTACTTATGCAAATATCCCTTAACTCACCTACCCCTGTCCATGCTACAATCCACCAATCCGCAGGCTTATCCCAGACCCTTGTCTTATCACCAGTAGCATGATACGGCTCAGTGAACCTCAATTTCATCTCGTATTTACCATAGAGCAGGAAAGAATAAAGCAAACCTGTTATTAAAAACAATCTCCTCATAGCCCCTCCTTAAATTGATAACCTTATACCAACTCTTATTAATCTCCTGTTCATGTAATGATAAGGATTTGTTACATATATTTTCCAGAACTCTTTCACAGCGTTATACCACTCTTCAGGTGATTCAAAACCATAATCTTTATAATACCTCGAATAAAGTGAAGGCTCATAAACAGGTGCAGCTCCATTATCATCGGGCAAACCTGTCGTTTCATAAACATCAGCGATGTTCAAGTTATTGGTCATATTCAAAATATCAGCATATAACTCCATTGGCAGCTTAAATTTATACAATTCTTTCCTCAATCTTACATCTATTTGCCATGTAGAAGGTCTCCTTTTTGAACCCGGAGCAAGTGGATTGCCTTTCAGGTCTTCGGGTGTATAAGGTGTGCCCGATTGGAATGTCCAATCCAAGTTTATGTTTAAACCGCCGAGTAACAGATTAAATTTAGGATAATCTATCGGGAAATAAAAGTTTATATAACCCCTGAATGTGTGTGGCACTTCAAAATCCAGTGGAAACTCCATCTTCGGTAATTCCCTTGTCGTCAGCATATATCTCCTGTAATACTCATCGGATTCCGAACCTGTACCCCTTGCCGATTGATATTCATAACTTACCTCAAAACTCGTCTGTATACCGGCAAAAGAGCCAGCTCTCTGTTTCAAAGTAATCTCCATACCTTTAACTTCTGCAATATCTCTTAACAAATAAATTGTGTACTGGGCAAGACGCTTACGCCAGATTGTTCTAACAGGACGGCTACTTAATAGATTCTTGACATCTTTAAAGTAAAAGGCAATAAGTCCTTTGAATTCCGGTGAAAACGCATATTCGTATCCCACCTCATAAAGCACCTGGCTCTCTGGTGGCAAGTTTGGATTGCCTATCAGCGGATATCCGCAGGTTATATCGGCGTATAAATTCTGATAAAGGTCTTCAAGATTTACATGCTTAAAGAACCATCCATAATGGGCATACATCTTTGATTTCTCTGTCACTGCATAACTTATTCCGAATCTCGGTGAAATCTGCCACTTGGGCTTTACCCATGCCCTACCAGAATCGAGATTCTCAAGATCAACATAGAATTCGGACATAGGATGGAAGAAATCTATCCTTAAACCAGGTTTCATTGTAAGGTCTCCGTATTCTATCTTATCCTGTATGTAAGCAGCAGCAGATACAGGTTTTTTACTATAATGGTCGGTATAAGGGTTCTCATTTGCAAAATATACCTCTGTCATCTTAACATTATAAAATCTTACCTGACCCCCTGCTTTTATAGTATGGAATCTATTAGGAGCATATGTCATTTTGAAACTTATTTCATAATGTTTATTCATCCTATCATGCCAGTAAGGATAAGCATACCAGCCAAATAACACACCAGATGGCCATGCCCAATCAGGTCCCCTGTTGTATCTTATCATATACATATTACCACTGGGCTCCATCATTTCACGGGTAAATGTAGTGTCTTCTATCAATTTTACTACATCTTCGATATATTTATCGAGATTAAATTTATGATAGAAAATAGCCGTATCCCCTTTCATTAACACAACTGTATTCCACACGGTATCAAGCGTATCTGGACGCAATGTCCAGTGATAAGAATTTACCTCATACCACCTGTCGTTCAAAGCATCAACAATATTTGGCACAGAAGTAGTCCAAATCCATCCTTTCTCCGGGTCCCATTTACCCCAATTTAGCACATTTTCATAATAGTAATAATATGCTTTATCAGCACCCCAGCCTTCTTTCCATTTCCTCCAGGCAGGGTCCCACCAGCCCTGAGATACCGCATAAGAAACCCAGGGCAACCTCTCTGCTATAACCTTCCATTCACTGTAATGTTTCCCATTAAACCCCGCTACATGATAATGGGTGTTGAATAATCCAAAGGTAAAATAAAATTTTAACTTCGCAGAAGCAGAATATGTCAGATTCGCATTTAGTCTATAACTATCATGAGAATATAATGGAGTATCCCTTAACCAATCTCCCCATGAAAAGTAATGAATATACCTGTGCCATACCCTTTTACCATAGCTCCCGGATAGCTTCAATATCAGTTTCTTCTCTTTACCGAAACCCCTTTCCCATTTAACGGTACCAGAACCTCCATACCTTCTTTCATCACTATGAGGCAATCTCCTTGGTCTCTTATATTTAAGCAACTCGTTGCGATAAAAGTTCCACATTGAAACAGAATCTTTTATCTCATACTCAGGAGAATCAAACCAGTTACCCTGCAAGAAGAAAGTGGAACCCTTACCAAGGAACTTCAATGGACCACTCAAAACCCATCCAAGTTTATTATAGCCACTGTTATAAGGTCCAAGGAAGACATCACCATAATAGTTCAATCCAGCCATCAGAATCGGTGTACCTGCTTTGGTAACGATATTTGCGACACCAGAAAGCACCTGTCCATATTCTGCATCAAAACCACTTTTTATAAGCTCCATTTCTTCAATGGCTGCGTTATCGATTATCTCACCAGCTTCACCTGTAAAAGGATCATTTACCACTACACCATCAACTATGTAAACGGTTTCTCCTGTTCTTCCGCCTCTTATGTGAATCTCTTTACCCGCTCCCCTCTGTATCGCTACAACTCCAGTGGATTTAGCTATAACATCGTGATAATTGGTAACGGGTTTTTGCTCTATCTCCTTACTTGTAACACGACTCACTGATGCAGTTACATCCCTCTCAACAATGGGTCTTTTCGCAGTAACAACTATAACCTGACCTTTCACCACCTCGGGCTCGAGGTAAAAATCCAGAGTATAAGTCATATCCGCAAATATCCAAACACTGTCAACACGCATCTTCGAATAACCCATACGAGATGCTTCAACAGTATAGCAACCGACCGGGATATCTATTATCATGTAATTGCCATTCTTATCGGAAATAGCTCCTATCCCTGTGGGCTTGCCATTACGCAACAATGTTATTGAAACATATCCCAGCGGCTTATTGGTAGATTTATCATAAGTCCTGCCAACGAGTTTACCAGTAACCCCTGCATACGCCGTCCAGCTCATTACACATAAAAATGCAATCGTTAAATACCTCATACTCCCCTCCAGCTTTTTTATAATCCATCTGTGAGGTTGTCAAGCTAAATTTAATTTCAAATTTTTTTTAATTTCTACTTGACAATTTCAAAAATCGATTAATATAGTAATGCTATGGATAAAAAATTTCCATTCCCAACTTCAACGGTAAACCAGTTGATAAATACCCTGGAGAATATTCCACCTGAAGGTATTACTTCGGATGAGCTTTGTGAGAAGATGAAATGCACCAAAAAAGATTTAAGTAAAGTTATCCCCTTCTTAAGATATTTAAATCTCATTGATATTAAAGAAGGCAAAATAATTTTGACAGAAATTGGCAAGGAATTTTTAGATGCTCCCGAAAAAGATAGACCCAAAATTTTCAGGAAAGCGCTCTTAAACAGTGTTTTTAAGGACCTTCTCAAATTACTTGATGGGAAAGAGTTTACCCTCTCCGAGCTTGCTCACTTCTTCAAAAACAAATTGAAAAGCAAAGGTAACTTAGCGGTTTTAAAAGGTTATGCTGTGAAGCTCCAAACATGGCTCGATTATGCTGGTATCGCTACAAAAAAGAGAATAGGCAGAGAAGTAAAAAGATTTTTTAGTTTAAAAGAAAAGGAAGAAGAAGTTCCGAAGGAAGAAAAAGTAGAAGCAAAAGAGAAATTTGATAATAAATTTTTCTATGAACTGGGAAAATTGATAGGCTATATTTATGCAAAGTCCGAGAAAGAACCTTTTTTATTGAGCCAGATTGATAAACTTGCTGAATTATCGAAGGAAATTGACAAAGAAGGTATAATTGCTGAGTTACTCAATGTTCATAAAGAATTGTTTAAGGAGCTGCGGGAGCCTCGTATTTTCATTGCAGATATTCAATTGCTCGAAAAGAAAATACAAAGCTCTTTAAAATGAAAATTGGGGACCTTCGGTGCCCATACCGTGGGGGACACACCCGAACCCATTCCGAATTCGGTCGTTAAGCCCCACAGGGCCGATGGTACTGCACCCGCAAGGGTGTGGGAGAGTAGGTCGGTGCCGGGGGTCCCTTCACTCAAATGAATAAGAATTTTAAATTATCAGAAAGAGCAAAAAAAATACCCGCTTCTCCGATAAGAAAACTATTGCCTTATGCAGATGAAGCTAAAAAGAGAGGAATAAAAGTATATCATCTGAATATCGGACAGCCAGATATCCCGACTCCAGATGTATTCTTCAAAGCAATAAAAGAAACGAAAGAAAAAGTGATAGCTTATGGACCATCTCAGGGATTACCCATCTTACGGGAAGCAATTGCTGAATATCTAAGAAAGAATAGCATAAATGCAGAGCCTGATGATGTTTTCATAACAATAGGCGGTAGCGAAGCAATTCTTTTCTCTTATCTCCTGACATGTGATAAGGATGACGAAGTTCTGATACCCGAACCCTGCTATGCAAATTATATAAGCATTGGTGCAATGTGCGAGATTAAACTCATACCAATAAGGACAACAGTAGAAACCGGTTTCCATTTGCCACCCGCTGAAGAAATTAAAAAACTTGTAACGAAAAAGACAAAGGCAATAGTGCTAATATCTCCAAACAATCCCACGGGTACCGTCTATTCCGAAAATGAATTAAGGGAAATTGTCAAAGTAGCAAGAGAATTTAACCTTTGTATAATTTCCGATGAAGTTTATAGAGAATTTACCTTTGATAACATTCATCATACGAGTATCTTTCACATAAAAGAAGCAGAGGATATTTCGATAATGATTGATAGCATTTCCAAGCGCTTCAGTGCATGTGGTGCAAGGATAGGTTTCATCTTTACGAAAAATGAGAAATTCAAAGAGGCATTGTGGAGGATACCGCAGGCAAGATTGTGTCCCCCTACTCTTGAGCAATATGGGGCAACCGCCTGTTTTAAAGAATTTCAAAAAATAGTCCCAAGGATAAAAGAAGAATTCGAAAGAAGGAGAAATGTAGTTTATGAGGAGATTTTAAAAACAGATGGCTTATTTACCCAGAAACCCGAAGGCGCTTTTTACACAGTTGTAAGATTACCCGTAGATGATGCCGAGGATTTTGTAAAATTTATGCTAACAGATTTTAATGTCAATGGCAAAACAGTAATGCTTGCACCTGCAAATGGCTTTTATGTCTCTAATCGTGGTAAAAACGAAGCAAGAATTGCCTATGTACTTGAAGAAGAAAAATTAAGAGAAGCAATGCAAATTTTGAGAGAAGGGTTGAAAGAATATGCAAAAAGAAAAAGTAATTGAAATTGTAGAAAAAGAGTTAAAAAATTTTGCTTCAAAAGACAACAGAATAGCAAAAGTATTTTTATTCGGTAGTTTGATAAATGGAAATTTCTGGGAAGAGAGCGATGTCGATGTCTTGATGCTCGTTTTCAGAGATAAAGAAGAGATTTACAATAAATTTATGGATGATTTTTATGACCTATCTTTAAAAATAGCGCATTACATTGACCCACATATTTACACGATATACGAATTTGTAGCAGAAAAAAGTTTATTTTTAAAAAAAGTAAAAAGCAATTTAAAGGAGGTATGGAGTATGAGCGAAAAGGAGCTTTTTGAAAATGAAGCAAAAGATTTATTATTGCTTGCGGAAGAATATAAAAATATGGCAGAAAATCTCATGGAGATAAAAAAATACAGAGGAGTTTGCGACCTTGCCTATAATTGCATAGAATTATGTGCAAAAGCACTTATCCTTTTAAAAGCAAAAAGCATCCCTAAAACGCATAAAGGAGTAATTTCACAATTTGGCAAACTTTATGTTGCGACAGACGAAGCGGAAAAAGAACTCGGTAGAAATCTATCAAAATGCTTTGATAAAAGAAATAAAGCCAGATATGAACCTTTATCCGAAATAAAAGAAGAAGATGCAAAACTCTGTTTGAAAACAGCCGGAGATTTCATTAAGCTGTTAAAAGAAAGGCTTAGAATTCATTAAAATATTTTTTATCCTTTGAGATGTTTTACCGTCCCAAAGTTTATATCCTTTGCTTTTTTTGATTTTGCCTTTCAATATTTTATCTACTTCTCTTCTTAGTTTTTCTGTTGTT
>Ga0190367_1000948_pt1 | contig 18365 bp, 23 predicted proteins | sample 4872181011_MG_FD_171838 | JGI IMG/M metagenome (GOLD analysis project Ga0190367, IMG submission 171838) | Hydrothermal vent microbial mat bacterial communities from Southern Trench, Guaymas Basin, Mexico - 4872-18-10-11_MG | ecosystem: Environmental > Aquatic > Marine > Hydrothermal vents >...
TTTTAATCCCAGAATTAAGGGGTAAAATAATAAATCTAGATAATTTCATATTACCTTTTTATGTTAAGGTAAGAGCAACAGAGCTGGAAGTAGAATTTATTATGGATGATTACGAAGAGTTAGAAAAAGCAATAAAAGTCACTATTGAACAATTAGTAAAAACATTAAGACAAATAAAAGAAAACAGTAAAAAGCATAAAAAAGAATTTATGATTAAAAAATCAGAAGAAAAACAAGTAATTGAAATATAAAAGGAGGTGAATAAAATGCCTCATGTTTATGGATCAATGGCTATTAACAAAGTTGGCTCTAATACAATAAAAATTATTCAAATTAGTGAAGAGGAATTTATAGTTGATAGGTATATAGTAGGTGTCCAAATAAAGAAAGATGACACAACAAATGCTTATAAGATTATTTTCTCAATGATAAATGGTAAAGAATATGCTACTGATCCTATTTTCCCCTCTTTAAAGGATGTTTATACTTGGATTAGACTTGATTTATTTAGAGATGCTAAAATTATACCGCTTATATTATAAAAATAAAGGAGTTATAAAATGAAAGTAAAATATGAAGTAATAATCAGTCACCAAGTCCCTGAATTTATACAAAAGGGAAAGTATAAAAAGGAAGGAACTGAAATAGCCAATCTGCATGATGAACATTGCCAATTGGGGTGTTGTGATTTTAAGGAAATAAAAAGGTTTATAACACGATATATTAAACCTTTACATGATGTAAAGATAAAAATAAATGTTTTTAAAATAAGTCCCTAAGGAGGGTAACTAGATGTCTAAAATGACTTTTATATCTAATTTCAATGAGGTCAAATACTTGGTTATTGATATGGAATCGTTTGATTACTACTTTTTTAGCAATGAAGAAGAGGCATATAAAAAGGTTGAAGATATAAGGCAATATTTATTGTATGAAGAAGGATTAACTTTAGACTGTTCGAAACCAATATTACTTTATAAATTATTCCAATTGTATAACAGAGGAATACCTCTTTATAGAGACCATAGAAAATATTGGAATGCCATTATAAACAGGGAATTAGAAACATCCCTATTAAAACTAGACATTGTTTGTATAAATTACCTAAATAATGAGTTGGTTTGGGGAGAGGATATAGAAAAATATATACTACCAGAAATATTCAATATACCTGTAGGCTTTTATTATTTGATAGGTTACTACCGCTTAATTATTGATTTAGAACGAATAGAAATAGACTAGATAAAATGGAAAGGAGGGAGTTCAAAAATGATACAAAAAGAAATTGACTTCAACAAAACTACTAATGAGGTTGAAAATAAAGAGCCAAAACAAATCGAAAGGGCTATAGTTCTTAGCGATTTAGCTAATAAATTATCTCTCAATGAGGACTTTGGAAATATCTTAGAAGACTATAAAGACGATACTTATACTGCTAACTGGAACTATATTTCAATGTTGGGTGATTGTGAAAGGTATATCGTTTATAAGAGAACAATAGGTGATGAAGAGTTGCCTTTAGATAATGAGGTAGTCTTTATAATGTATTATGGAAAAATTTTAGAGGATTTTGTAATAGATACTATAAACAAATGGGGAAGACCTAAAGGGATTAGGATTTTAGAAAGGAATGTTAGAGTAAAAGATGATACTTATAAAATTGTAGGCAGATTGGATGGGAAAATTACTTTTAATGACTATGATTATTATCCCATTGAGATAAAAAATGTAAGCGGTGAAGCTTACCAGTGCTACAAAAAGCTAATACAGAAGAGCTTGCCTTTAAGAAAAAAGCACTTCTCTCACTTCTTAGAAAAATACATAATTCAGATTCAACTTTATATGCATTTGACTAATTCAGATCAAGGTTATCTCCTTATCGTTAATAGAAATAATCCTATCCCTACTACAGGCTGGCTCTTCATCAAATTAGATAAATCCAATAGCCTCATTGATTATATTCTTAGGAAATGTGAAAGGATCAATAAACATATTGAAAAAGGCACTTTGCCACCAGCTATATACGATCCTTATATTTGCAACAAATGTGGCTTTAAACATATCTGTAATCCTCAAAAAAAATTATCAGAAAAACAAAAACAATTGCTTGAAAAAGACCCTATGCTCATTGAAAACATGATAGAAGTTTACTTAAAATTGAGAGAAGAGATTAAAGAAAAACAGCAAATTATGGATTCTATTAAAAAGGAGCTAAAATCTATATTAGAGTTAACAGAAGATAAAAAACTATTCACCCCTAATTATATTGTAGAAGGCAAAATGGTTAAAGTAGAAGATAGATTTGTAAAAGGTTATGAGTATATGAAACTGGATATTAAGGAAAAATAACATAAAGGAGGTGTAGAGATGACCGAACAAAAAACTTTAACTCTAAGCGAGGTGATTAAAAAAGACGAAACCCAATCAGAACAAATCGTTACTAAAAAGGAAACTTATGAATTAGAACCTTTAAAACAATATGTTGAAAGAACTAAAAAGATAATTGGTTGGGTGATGAGTTTTACAAGTCCGAACGATTGGGTAATTTATAATGACGGGGTAGCTTACTTGAGAGCTACAGGCGCCGAACGTATCGCTACCTTGATGAATATCACTTGGTCTAAACCTGAATATGAAACTATTGATGTTAAAGATGATGAAGGTAAATTGACTGAAAGGATTGTTATCTGCCGTGCTAACTTCATCCTCGATAATAATAACTACAAAAGAGTTATAGACGGAATAGAAGGATATAGTAGCACTAGAGATATTTCAGTTAACAAGCATAGATTACCACCACAGGAAGTCTCTCTTAAAGAGCTTAGAAAAGTTGCCTTCTCTAAAATGATCCTAGAAGGTATCAGAAGACTTTTAGGTATTAGAGAAATCCCACTAGATTATTTGCCTGAAAAATGGAGAGATAAAATCCAAAAAGTAGAGTTCACAAATATATCCGAATATAAAGAATATATCCACCAATGGCTTTTAAGAAAAGCAAATGGGAATGCAGAAAAATATAAAGAAATCTTACTAAAAATTTCCAATATCCCTGCTATACAACAAGACCCTGTTGATGATATTAATAAGCTCTCTAATAAAGCTGTTAAATACATCTACAAAAAATATATAAACAAAGGAGGCGAAAACTATGAACATAATAGTAATTAATAGGGAAACAGGTATTATAATGAACTACATTAACCCTGTTTGGAGTATAACTCCCTTTAAAGAATTCAATATGTTGAATAGAAATATTTTGGGTATAGTAGAGACTAAAAAGAACTGTATTATGGTTACTTCCTATATATTTGCCTACATTTTAGATTTTAAAAACGACCAAATAAAAGAAAAATTTTTAGAAGAGACAATAAAAGGCAAGAAAGAATCAATAATACTATATGATGATGAAGTTGCAGTTTATTTCTTAATACAATCCATATAAGGAGGTTTAGAAATGAAAGTAATAATAAGAACTAAGAATGGTGATATTAAGCATATTGTTATGAATGTAATCTCTTTTAATGTGGTTGATCCTAGACAGTTTAATATTCCAGATAAAGATGTCGTCTTATGCCATATTTTAGGTTTACCCTTCTTTTTCAAGTTTGCCAATAAGAAAATTTATAAAGACTTCTGTAATGCCCTTATAAGCAACGCTACTGTATTTGAAGCAACCGAAGATGAAATAACTTTATGGACACCACCTATGTATCCTTTAGGTGACCCTGGTATGATTACCACTGCAAAGGGAATAGATGAGAAGGTTCTAGAAAATATTAAAAACTTTTTAGACAAATTATCCAATAAAAACTAAAGGGTAGGAAAATGGAATACAAAAAAAGATTAATAAAACTTATGGAATGGCAAAGTAAAAAGCTTGAAAAATATAGTAAAATTCCTTACTTCACTGAAAAAGATAAAAAAGCTATTGAAAAATGGGATGAAACCACTTGTAAAATCATTTGGAATTTGTTTGTTTCTTTTATAAAACTGCATAAACATGAGGGGCTAGATTGGAAAACTAATCCTTTCTGCCTCTATAACTTACTCAATGTGATAGATTGTAAGGATTGCCCTTATGGGGAAAATCATGGAATTTGTAACGATGAAAATAGCGATTATATGAAATTACTGGATGAACTACATATTAAACATCTCATTGCAACCAATAATATATTTACAAATAAATGTTATCATGCCTTTATAAGGCATGCAGAAGGCAAAAACATTGGTAGAAAGAAAAAAAACAAACAAAGGAGGTGTAACCATGAGAAACAAAGGTAGAGAATTTTGCACCCTAGCTGTCCCTAGAGAAGTCTATAGGAAACTTAAAATCATCTCTGGTATTTGTGATGTGAGGCTTTGGGAGGCTATGAAAATAGCCGTTGATTTCTACCTGAAACACCAAAATATCGTCTTGCCTGAGCATACCATCTCCCCCAATAACTCTAATAAACAAGAAGATTCTACATCAACCACTATACAAGAGTAATAATCATGTTATTCCATTCCCTATATTCTACTATCCCTTATTCTACCCTTAAATCGTCAAGAGGACACAGTTGTAACCTATTGAAATCATTAACATTCTCAGGGGTATCCTTAGGATTGAGATCCGAAAAATCGCATAAGTTATTGAAATCATTAAGGATTGACGAAAATCGAGAGAAGTCCACCCTTCTTAGCTTTTCTTTTGATTTTTTCCGTAGCACTTTTAAAAGTCAACTTTTTTGGGACTTCTCCGATTTTTCGTCAAACCTCTTGAAATTATTAGATTTTTCGCTAAAATCCCTGTTCGTCAACAATATCACCACCGTTGATTTCTTCAATGATTTCAATAGGTTACGGATGGTGTTTTTTATAAGGTATATACCTAATAAAAGAAGAGGAGATTATATTACAGGTAATCGCTTAATTAAGTCTAATATAGTTACTATTTTTAAACGATCTTATAAAAAAGGATTTGACAAAGATCCAAAAAAGATTATAGAGTATTTTATAATGGATCTGAGAAAAATAATAGGTAAACTGTATAGATTCATAAGAAAAGAAGTAGAAGGTAAGAGTATAGAAGAGATAATACAAGAAATAAATATGGTTAGTAAACAGATAGAGGAGTTATTAGACTATAACAATCTTATCCACAATTTACCAATAATAGAAGCGACTGTTAAGAATCTAGCAAAGGAGCTATTAGATGAGAGAGAATATAAATACATAGAGGAGTTATATGAGAAGATACCGAAACCGTTAAGGGATTATACTGAAGAGGATATAGAGCGTGTAGAAGGGTTTATAAAGGGTTTAGGTTTTATTTTAACAGAGATTTACAGAAAAAAGGTAAAGGGGAAGGAGGTGAAGCCATGAGCTTAACACCTCCATTAAAAGAAAATCAACAAACAGGAGGTAAAAAAATGAAAAAAACAAACAACAAACTCGAATATTATTATTGGTTATATACATCTCTTAATTTAAATCCACTTCCCATAAAAGTCAATAGTAAAAAGCCAAAATTTTTGAATTGGGTTGACAGGGAGTTTAGCATATATGATTTTGCCCCAGAGGATAATATAGGGTTACGACCTGGTGATGGGTGGTTATTAATAGACATAGACATAGATGATTTTGAGATTACGGCGAAGATAGCGAACACGATAGAAGAGGAGTTACAGTTAAGGAAGGAAGATGTAGCGGTTCAACGGACAGCAAGCGGGAAATATCATCTTCTTTTAAGAGTAAATGAGATAGCGGTAAGAGAGTTACAATTAAGGAATCAGTTACGTGTTCCAACCCCGTATTCAGAAGTGATAGTGAATGAGGTAGGTCATAAAACATTTAACAATACGATAGACATATTTGTAGAAGGGAATAGGCAATTTTTAGCGGAGCCATCAGTAATAAATGGTAATCAATACAAATGGATTAGGCGACCTCATGCAGAACAGAAGCAATTAGGGAAAGAAGATTTAGCTAAACTCAAGTTGATAATAGAGTCTTGGAAGGAAGAAGCTAGGAAGAAGCTAGAAGACGTATCTAGTTACAAAATTGAGAAAGAGGAGAGGGATAAGATGGTAGATAATGAATTACAGGAGATAATAAATGAGATTAAGAGGCTGGATGTATTTGAGGTAGTAGAGAGGTTAGGGTTTAGACCGTCCAATAGATACAATTATGGTGATTATAGGATGTATCATTGTATATTTCATCCACCAGATAACACACCATCGTTTGGGGTAAAGAAAGAAGGGATCATAAAAGATTTTCATGATGATGAGGGTTACGATGTAATAAAGCTAGTAAGGAAGGTTAAGGGTGTTGATTTTAGAGGGGCTTTGGAATGGTTCGAAAAAGAATTTGGGATAGATTTATCTCCTCTTAGATACAAGAAGCAAAGGTTAATAGGTGAGGCAGAAGATATAGAGGATGAAGAATTAGATGTTCCTAGACGAAACAAGGTAGAGTTCTTTATAAGGTATTTGGATAGTGTAGTAGGGGAACAGATAAAGCTTTTGTATGATGGAGTAAATACTTATATATTGCAGGATGGTTTATGGGTGAATTTGAATTCAGACAAGGCAAATATGTTTATAGTAAGGCTTTATAAGAAGGTAACTAGGTCGGTGCCAGCAGAAGAGAGCTTGAAGCGGATCAAGATGGCTATGACTATACATGCGTATGAGCAAGGGGTTAAGCCGACCCCACCTAAAAGGATATGTTGGGATGGTGAAGATTTATTATACAATGCAGGTGATCATGTAATAAGGATAACGAAGCAAGGATACAGAATAGAAAAGCATAATGGATATTTTCAATATATAGAGTTTGGGGAAAAACAACCCGAACCAAAACCAGGAGATATAGACAAATTATTAAAAGAGTTTTTTGATTTATGTCCACCTATAACTGATTTAGAGAAGATACTATGGTTTGTTCGTTTGGTAACATTGTTTATACCTAATATACAGAAACCGATAATGATATACAGAGGTGATCCTTCTAGTGGTAAGACTACATTAGCTAAGCTAACGAAAACATTATTTGATCCTACAAGGCAAGCAGTTTTATCCCGTATAGATACAAGAAATCTAAGTCTGTTTTTCAATTATAATGAATTTGGATTGATAGATAACATAACATATATAACAGAAGAGACAGGTAATTTGTTATGTGCAGTAGTAACAGGGACAGCTATTACAGAAAGGAAGTTATATACCAATATGGAGATGGTAGTATGGGAGTTATTAGGAACATTTGATATAACAACTATAGGGTTACGTGGAGAGAAAGAGGATTTATTAGACAGAGCGTTAATTATTGATTTTAGGAAGATAAACAGGGCAAAATTAAAAGATAGTGTATTATTAGAGAAGAGATTAGCTAAATTAAAGCCTTATTTATTACATTGCATATATACAATTTTGTCAAAAGCTATGAATATACCAGAGCCAGATATGGTAACTTTGCATAGGTTTTCATCATGGTATAGATGGGGTTATAGAATAGCTAAAGTGATAGGGAAGCATAAAGAATTTGAGATAGTGTTGAAGATGCAGACAGATAAAGATTTATATACGTTATTAGATTCTCATGGAAGTATGGGATATTGCTTATGGTCATGGTTAAATGATAGATTTATAGCTAATAATGAAATAAAGGAATTAGCGATCTCTCCTACAGAGCTATTAAAGGAATTAGAAGAGGAGTTTAAAGACCAAGTAGAAAAGAATTGGACTACACGCAAGATAGGGCATATCCTTAAAGGGATAAAACCGATCCTAATGGAATATAACATAGAATTGCAACATAAACATAATGTTAAAGGTGCTGTTTGGATATTTAAGAAGCAGACAGAGAAGATAGCCAGCACTGATGATTATGATGTGGATTATATAACAGATGAAGAGCTAGATAAGTATTTCAATGGAGAGTTGACCAGAGAAGATCTTGTAAGGATAAGTAAAGAGCGTAAGCAGAAGCAGTATAAGGTAGGGACGGAAGGTATCATAGAAGATCCAGAGGATAACTCTTTAGCTTTTGGTTATACTAGAGAAGAGTATGAAGCAGAGAAGAGGCAAGAAGAGGTAGAGGATAAGGAAGAGCAAATAGAGGATAGTGATTTACCAGAGGATGCAACTGAATTTAATGTAGAGAAGTTAGAAAAAGAATTAGAGGAAGAAGGACTGCAAGAAGAGGATGAGATAGAAATGATTGAGAAAGATAAGATACCAGATTTAGAGGAGGAGGCAAAGATGAAAGAGTTAGAGTTGATAGATAAATATGCAAAAGAGTTATATGAGATTATAGAGTCAAATAAGGAAACAGAAATAGTGAAAGAATTTTTGCAACAAAAGGAATTAGATACCATAAAACTTAGTAATATGATTAACAAGTTACGGTCAATAGATGAAGAGATCGATAAGAAGATAATAAGGTTCTTTATGGAGACACCATCATATCTGGTTTATGATGTTATGAAAGTGTTGCTATTAAAGATAAGAACAAAAATTTTAGAAGGTGAATTAGAAGAGGGTCAGTAATGAGTTCAAATAGAAAAAAGGTAATAGTATTTACACCCAATAAAAATTACAGGAAAAAAGATTATGAATATGCCTTCAAACCTGAAAGTGAGGCATTATGTAATTTCTTAATGGACAAATATGAAAAAGAGAATACGTATGTAGATATAGATGTTACTAGGGTAGATATATCTAGGAGCAAGACTGGTTGTTTATTAGAGATGGTAGAGACGATAGCAAAAGTTTTTTGGATGTATATGGCAGATATAGATATTATTTATTTTCTTTGTCATGGTTATCAATGGGGGATACAGTTAGGATTGAACAGAAGGAATATAGAAGAGTTTATAGATGTAGTTCATGAATATTTATCACCTGATATTAAATTTATCTTTTATTGTTGCAATGTAGCAAAGAACAGAGGGTTATGTGAGTATTTAACTAAGGTGTTGATTAAGAAAGATTTTAGAGATTTTAGGGTAGTAGGGCATAATACAAGGGGGCATACAACTAAGAATCCTTATGTTAAAGTATTTGACAAAGCTCATCCTAAAGGGTATTATATAATCCCACCTAAAAGTGTAACATTTAAAAAATGGAGAAAGTTATTAAAAACAGATTTTAGATTTGAGTATCCTTTATTGGATATAGAAGAGATTAGAAAGCGTATTCAGTAAAATTTAAAAAATATAGGAGGCGTAAAAATGTGGATGAAGCTATTTTTAGCTATGATTCTAATACCAGGCATGATATTACCAGCTTGGCGTGATCTTTTAAAGATAAAAAGGATAAATGTGTGTGATAGAGTAATAGGTAAAAGATGTATATACAAAGCATATACTATAGAAGATTATTTAAAGAAGGTAGCAAAGGGGATAGAGCAGTATTCAGAGTTATATCATTTAGATCCTATTATGTTGTTGACTATAATCAAGATAGAGAGTGGTTTTAATCCTAATATAGTGGGTAAGGATGGAGAGATAGGGTTATGCCAAATAGTTCCTTATGGGTTAGCTTATAAGATTGGCAACTTGAAGATAAAAAGATATAGAACTAATAAAACGATATTGTTAAAGCCAGAAGAGAATATAAGGATATGTGCTAAGTATTTGAACTATTGTAGATTTAAATGTAATACTAATAATGTCGATATTATTGCTAATTGCCACAATACTGGTTATTGCAAGGAAGTAATAAATAAGAGATATTTAATCAAATTTAGAAGCTGGTATAATAGGATAAAAAAGTTCATAGGAACAATAGATTTATGAATGTTTGTTTTTGTAGTTATTGTAAATATCGATTAAGAAATCCTTACTGGATTCATCAAAAACTATTATTCTTTCATCATCTTTCCCCCAAATTAGATGGTTGTAATTATCAAGCTTATCTTTTAGACTACAGTAGGTATAGAAATCTTTAAGACCGATGAAGAAGAGCCAGGGTCTATGGTTACATTTAAGTGCGACCATAGGTATTTTATCTTCAGCATATTTTTTAATTTTCATATACCATCTCATAATGTCGCTATCTTTAATAGGTTTAAAAAAGTGATATAGGTCAAAAGATTTTCTACCTTTAATTTCGACAGCGAAAGGGAAATAAGGGTCAGTAGATATAAGATCACCGTTCATGTGGAATTTATTATCTTTATCCCAAGCACCGCTATGAGGAGTCCTTCTGAATTCGATATGAGGCCAGATACTATTAAAAAATTTAATTAATTGTAGTTCTGCCATTTTGCCTTTTCTATAAGCACTTATACCACCTTTACTATTGGTTTTTACTATCCCTTTAGTTTTTTTTCTTTCTATAATTTTGCTTATAGTTGCCATTTTTAGTCCCTCCCCTCTTGACTTTTTAGTGATAACTACTAAATTTTTAGTGTAATCACAAAAACTAAAAAAGCAAGTGATATTTTAAAAAAAAATGATGGAGGTGAGCTATGTCAAAAGAACTATTACTAAACAAACTAAAGGAATTGCCTAAAAAATTGTCAGAGGCAGGTATGGATGGAAGAGGTATTATTAAATATCAGAAGTGTATAGATGAGATTGCGGCTTATATTAAGGCGAATAATATTGAAAACCCAGATGATCTAAATATAGAGAGCTTTTGGGATGTAGTAGATGAAGAGTATAAACGGCATCTGATTTTAAAAAATATAGTGATAAAACTTTTTAAATATCTTAGAGGGGAATTAACTTTTAATGAGTTAGTAGAGAGGGTTCAGAAGAGGATACAGGAAAAGACGAATTGGCAGGAAGTAGAAGAGGTAGCCACTAATGAAAACCAAAACATCAATGAAAATAAAAAAATAGAGGAGGTAGCTATGAACAAGAAAGAAAAAGACATTTTAAATTTAGAAACAGAAGTTAAGCTTTATAAGAGGGATGATAATACAGGTAGATTACAATTTATATCGTCTTATACGATTAAGGATATAGCTCCTGATGGGGATGTAGAGAAATTTATAAGAGATTTTATAGTGCCTAAGTTTGGCGGTGGCGTTTATGAGTTATTCAAGGTTGAGCGGGATGGTAAGCAGGTGCCAGTAAGGAGTTATATGTTTGCGAAGCCAGAGACTACAGGCTCTCCTAATATACAGAGCCAAATACCAGTAATTAAGATAGAGCATGAGAAGGATGAAGGGAAGCAAGTTCAAGGTTCACAAGCTTTAGATAAGTTATCAGAATTAGTTTTAAATTTAATGAATACGATTATACAAGGGAATGTATCGGGGGCAAATAAAGGGGAGGCAGCGGATAGTGTTATAAAGTATCAATTAGCAAGGCAAATGATGGCTGATTTACAAAATATGCAAAAGTATGGGGATATAAGTTATATAGATCGTATAGAGAGGCATATATCAAGATTAGAAGAGTTAATAAATAAGCAACAGACCAGTTCTAATAAAAACGATACGCCATCAACTTCATCTTCTATAGATTTAAATACAATATTGATGAAAGATATGTTAAGTGAAATGATGAACACGATAAAGGATTTAAGAAGTGAGTTAAATAAACAAAGAGATAAAAGTAGTAATCAATTAGATGGAGTTGATATGCCACCATCTAGACCATACAGGGATCGTTATATGTATTATGATGATTATTATCCTGATCCATATTATCCACCACCTAGAGGTATGAGGTATCCTTTGGAAGAGGAGAAAAGTATAGAAGATATAAGAAAAGAGTTTGAAGAGAAGATGTATCATTTCAAAGAAGAGATAAAATCTATGATAGCTAATACTATGCAACAGTTAGATTTAAACAAAGACAGATTTAATATAAAAGAACTTGTAACTGCTGTAGCTCCTTTCTTAGCAGAAATCTATAAAAGTAAAATAGAAGAATCCAAAATAAATAATGAACGTATGCAGAAAATAATTGATCTAGTGGTGCAACAGACAATCACATCAAAAGATAAGGAAATATCAAGCTTAAAAGACCGCTTAGATGATTTGTATCAAGCTATTTATAACCTAAACATGAATCAAGGTCAAAAAACAAGTAACATAAGGGAGTTAGTTCAAGAGATAAAGGCATTAAAGGAGGCATCATCGTTATTTAGTGAAGGAGGGAGTGGGGAAGGGAAAACAAGTTGGGTAGATAAGTTGCTTAATTTTGCTGACAAGCTACCTCAGGCTATTGAGTCCATAAAAAGTTTGCAACAAGGCGAAGAGGGTAAACAGTCCCAAAAACAAACTACAACTAATAAACAAGTAACAGGAACAAACGTTAAAAAATTGCCTAAAGCGTCTGCTCAGTCTTCTATGATAACAGATGAACAGGTGCATGAAACAATTTTAAAAGCAATAAAAGATATGCAAGCAAACCCTGAACGGCTTAATGATCTAAGACAAATTCTTTATACAGAAGATTATACCCCTTACGAAGAAGGTATAAAGGTTCTTTTACAACAACTGAATATTACACCTACCCCTCAACTAGTAGAGCAAATCAAAAGAGTGTTAATAAAGCATAAAGATGAGTATATATCTCTTTTAGAAGGGACAGACATTCAATAAAAATATCTTGACAATTATTTATTGTTTTTAATAATAAAAAAATGTTATGGGAAGGTTATCGACATTAGGATTTATACTACAATTCATAGATCTTTTAATAAAAGAGAAGAGTGAGACAGGGATAAGAGGGATAGAAGAAGCTATAAGTTCATTATTTGGTTCTAAGAAGTCTAAAAAGAGTCCATATATAGAGCAATCAACAGGAAAGAAAGTAAAAGTCAGAATAAAAGAAGGGGATCGATTCAAAGATTTAGAAGCAGAGGTTATTAATACTAAACCTAAAATAACAGTCAAACGTGTAGTGGATATAGATGATAGAATAGAAAATATAATAAACATGATAAGGAAATGGGGGACTGATTATCGTGTAAGGAAGTTAGCTACAAGATTATTGACAGTAAAGTGTGGAGATACTTGGTGTATAAAAGAGAAAGATTGGGAAGGGGAAGTAAAATTCCTATTTGATCAAGTCAGAAGGAATGTAAGGTATGTAAGAGATGTTTATGATAGAGATACTTTCACCTCACCGTTAAGAACATTTTTTGAATTCAAAGCTGGGGATTGTGACGATTATACAATTTTATTAGGGTCTTTATTATACAGCATAGGTTATCCAATTAAGCTAAAAGTTGTGCAGACAAGACCTAATAAAACTTGGAATCATATATATTTATTAGTGGGGTTACCACCACACAGACCGACTAAATGGATGTCTTTAGATGCGAGTCAGCCATTCCAAGCAGGCTGGGAAGTGCCTAAAGAATTAGTAATACGTGCTAAAGAATATACGGTATAGAGATGCAAGGGCGATATGAGATCATAATAAGAAGCTTTCAACCACTCCTAAATACAATTACTGCACAGTATAACCAAGACTTGTATAATATTGGTAGGAATAGTGTAAAATATGGAATTGAGTATTTAATAGACCAAACACCACAACCCTTACCTAAGTTATTACGTCTCTATTTTGGATATAAAGAAGAAAAAAAAGAAGAAAAAAAAGAAATACAAATTCCAAAAGAGATAATAGAAGCTTTCAGACCTTTATATAATCCTATAATTCAAGGTGCTAATGAAGAGTTAGAAAAAATATACAAAAAAGTGTTGCCAATAGTTGGTGTTGTGCTATTTATATTTGTAGCTGGCACTTTTTGTGCAGGCTATTATACAGGTAAATATGTAGAAAAAAGAAAGAAAAAATAAATTAATTACTTGACAATAGTTTTTAAACGTATATAAACAAAAATTAAAGGAGGTTTAGACATGCCTAGAAGCAAAGACATTGCAGAAGCTATGTTAAATATGATTGATGAAATAGCAGAGGAATTAGGCTTTGAAGGTCGTGTTATGGTATGCCCTGGGAAGAGACCAGGAGCTAAAGGTTATAAGTGTTATCCTAGATATTATCGCCAAGTCCCTGCAGAGTTAATTAAAAAGCATGAACGAACTAGAAAAAGACTAGTTAAAGGTGTTTCAGGTTTAGAAGATTTAGGAGCTGAGTATGAGGAAGTCCCCTATACAGAATACTATGTAGCAGTAGCACCTAGATCTTTTGCAACAAAACCAGGCAAGAAATCACAAAAAGAAAAGTTTAAAAAAGCTGCTGAGTTATGTAAAAAAGCTTATCCAAAGATAAAAGCTACAAAGAATGGTGCTGCTCTATGTTTCCATCATTGTGTTAAATACGCTCTTAGACATAATATAACCGATGAAAAAGATATAGCTGAATTATACAGCAAAAAAGCTATTAATGAAATGAAGAGTTATCAAGAGGAAGATAAATGCTACTGTAAACGTGAGTAAAGATAAAAGAGGAAATGAAATAAAATGCCTACTCAGAAATGTATATTAGTAAAGCGTGGTTCTAAAGGGCAATGCGTATGTGCGAAACGTATTTCTAAGGCTGAGGCGGAAGCTTTAGGTATAGATTGGGCTAAGATTCCCAGCTTTGCAGAGTTATGTTTAAGAGCTGGGATACATAAAATAATAGTTGGCTCGACTAAAACTACTGCTGAAGAGGTTTTAAAACGTGCTAAAGAAAGAAAACAATTAGGAGGTTTAAATATGCCTGAAAGAGAATACAAATATCCTTTAATTGAAGGTATGGATGATGTAGGAGAGATTGAGGAATTTTATGATACTGACGATGTTTTAAGTGAGATAGAAGGGGATAAATTAGGACAGATAAGTGAGGCTGTTAAAAATGTGCTTCCATCTTTCAGAGAGCTACAGGAGTTATGCAAAGGTATAGGTGGTATGGCAGGAGCTTTTATGGTAAATAAGTATGTAGTTGATAAGTTTATTAGTGAGGATAAATGGTATTTGAGACCTATAGTGAAGATAGGGGCTGGTCTAGTTGTTGCTAAACTTTTAGTTCAAAAGGTAGATCCTTCTGTTGGTGTTGGATATGGTTTGTATAACCTCTGGGATGGTTTAAGTGTGATAGTTAAAAAGTTAAGAGAGAAGTCAGAAATGGAACAGTTACCTAGTGGTGAAGAGGAAGGTGAAGGGGCAAGTGCAGGTGCTGGTAGTCAAGCACAGTCACAAGCACTGCCCGGAGCTGGAGCAGGTGCTGGTGAAGGGGGACAGGCAGAAGTTGGGCAGTATCTCATAAAGCCTGAAAATGAATATCTGTTAGGCACTGAGTTGTATAGACCAGAAGAGTTAGAAGATGTTGTTTATGCTATGAGTCCTGAAGAAGCTATTGAAAAATTTTATTGATTTTGACTTGAAAAAAGTTTATATTTAACTATAAACTAAAACTTGAAAGGAGGTATGTATTATGTTACCTGGGAAGAAGGTAGAAGAATTTGTAAGACCTAGAATTGAGTTACCAGCAAAGTCAAAAGTGAGGATAAAGGGTAAAGTTTATAATCTTGTGGATGCAAAAGAAAGGGCTGTATATGATACTATTGTGATAGGTAGTAGGACAAGCTCAGTAACTTTGACCCCAGGAACAACTTATGAATGGTTCACTAATGTTTCTAGGAAGGGGGCACAATATACCAATTGTGACAAGGATAAGCAGATACCTAGTGGCTGGGCTGGTATATTCCATTATGTAGGGATTATCCCTCGTATTTATTGGGGTAACACAAAAGCAACCGCTAATGCTATACAGAAGGTATTAGAGAATTTATACATTGAATTCAAGGTATTTGACGATCCAGTTATTAAGGGGCCATATTACGAATTTGAGAGCGGGAGAGGTTGGGCTGGTCAATCCACTGAAACAGATACATCATTCATTAGTATAGGTGTGCCAGCAAGCGGAACTAAGAGAGCGCTTATAAAACCAATTGAACTCGATGATAAGGATACAATTAGCTGTGTTGCTATATATCCTCAGAGTGAATTGACTGATGATGATGAAAATTCAATAAGTAATCCTGTTATACCTTCTGGTGTGGTTGTGGCTTTGACATTTGAATTAAGAGGATTGGTATTTACAAGCGCATTAAAGTCTTAATTGAGTTTATATTGAATTTATTAGGTGTTATATAAAAACTATATATCTCTGGCTGTAAAATAGTATCCTACTATTTTACCAGCCAGAGATTCAACAGGAGGGAATCTCATGGCTGGTATGGAACAATACCTTAAATGGAACAAGGATATATATGCCAAAGATACTCTTATCAGACCTTATTTAGTTCCCTTAGAGGTCGAATTAGATCCAGGCACGACTACAACAGGTTCAGATCAGTTCAATAATCCTGATAGATATGTTTATTTCATAAAAGCGATAAGCGGATATGTATTAAAAGGTGCTAATGAAGATGCCTTATATGTTACAGTAAACTTGAAAGTTACTCATTCCGATCTTAATTTGATGCCTACAGATCGTCGTTTCAGATTAGCGTGGTTCATGGTGGATTATGAAGGAAGTGGGAATAAAAAAGGATTAGAATTGAATGTGCCTTTTGTAGTTAGACCTGGTGCTAGTATAATTGCTAATTTTAGTTTGTTAAGTGGTATAAGTGCTGGGACTAAGATAATGGGTATTTTGTTACAAGGTGTTTTAGTAGATAAGAATTTATTTGCTAGTTTGAGATAATTAGAAATGATTGAAAATTTAAAGTTAGAATTACAAAAGAATGATTATTTCTGCAATGTAGAAAATTTGTATATAGAGAGTATAACAAATATTAGAGTTTCTTATCTCGACGTTCCCCCAAATCCAATAAATGACAAAAGGCAATTAATTCGAGCTAATGAAAATAATGAAAGATATATCTACACTTTATTAATTACTCCATTATCAGGAGTAGATGCTCCTTTATGGCGTTCAACTAATGTCAAAACAGGTTTATTTGCTGTTGTTTATATTACTGCTCAGACTAATCCACCAGTAGAAATAAACGATATATTACAAGGCGGATATTGGTTTTTCTTAGAGCCTTATAATCTAGAAACTAATCTTAATCCTGATAGCTCTGGTTATTATTTGTTTAAAACAGGAACAACACGGAGGTTAGATTTACATCTGACTGCACAGCAAAATGTCTGGATATATCCTTTCTTTGATGAAACAGTGCATTATGAACCTTATATTAACGTAACAATAGTCAAAAGGAAGTTGCCAGATTGGGAATATTATGCTAATAAAATAAAGAATGTATATAGTCGGTTACGACAAAAAATATTATTTGGGAGGTAACTATGTCTGATAAGATCATGCTTATAGAGGGGTTAAAGATAGAACAAATAGCTTTGCCTACTTGGTTTGAAGCTTTTGGTTATCCTGCTAAACCTACTATAGAGAATGTTCACCAATTCGCCCAAAAAATATATAATCTCTTTGATGAGAAAGGTTATGTGATAACCAAAGATATAATAATTCAAAACATAGCTAATCTAGAAAGAGATATACGTGCTTGTAAAGAAAGGATTGCCAAAGGAATCAAAGTAGAAAACAAATTAGGAGTTTTAAAGGATTTATTTAGAGGTATAAGAGAAGTATTAGCTATAAGACTTTTAAGAAATGCTTATGAAACAATAGAAGAGGATTATGATAAAGCTTTGGATTTATTTATACAGGCTCATTTACTTACAGAAATTCCTATCCCTGTCTTTGCCAAAAAGATAGGAGATAAATTATTGGTTGCTATAAATACTGAATATGTGGAGAATATTTGGGCTCCTACTACAGATACACTAGTTTATCCTTTACAACTTGGTGATTTTGATAAGAGTCAAATACCAGATATTGTAGGTTCTGGTTTGAATATGATAGCAGCCATATTTGATGCAACTGGGCATGACGATGTAGCTAATGCTGTAGGTGCCGCAAGCACTTTTGGATGCACTCTCTCTTCTGCTTTCGTATCTAAAAGGGAAGGGTTGGATTGTTCACAGTGGAGTTATAGAGTAGCCACAGAGCAACCTCAACAACAATTACAGACTCCACCACAATCCAACATAGATATGGAAACTATGTTACAGCAATTTGGTTATGGGACTGATTCTACAGGCACTCAGATACAGCAACAAGCAAGACAACAAATACAACAGCAATATCCACAATTTCCAGCACCACCATCACAGAGAGGTGTAAAAAAGTCAACACTTAATAAATGGATAGTAGGCGGTATTGCTGTTGCGGTAGTTGGAGCTGGTGGATACTTGATTTATAAAGCTACAACAACTCATAAGTGAGGTGTAAAATGTATTATCTGACTGGACTTGAAAAATATCAAATACAACAAATTACCTTATCAGATACTCAAAAGTCAAAGAAAGAAAATGAAATTGTTTACACTTTTAAAGAAGAAGAAGTAAAAGCTTTAGAAAAACCTACTATAGAGAAT
>Ga0190367_1000952_pt1 | contig 18281 bp, 17 predicted proteins | sample 4872181011_MG_FD_171838 | JGI IMG/M metagenome (GOLD analysis project Ga0190367, IMG submission 171838) | Hydrothermal vent microbial mat bacterial communities from Southern Trench, Guaymas Basin, Mexico - 4872-18-10-11_MG | ecosystem: Environmental > Aquatic > Marine > Hydrothermal vents >...
TTAGCCAACACCAATCTCTCGCGCACCGAGTTTACCTCGATTATGCGGCAGCCCTCGACGCGCTTCTCGTCCCCTATCACGGACCTCAGGATAACAGCCGACCCCTCCTCCCGCGCGTATATCACGTCCTCGGCCACCACCTGCCCGTCCAAGATGACCTTGAACTCGCACATCCCGCACACCGGTGAGCCAGGCGGGCCCGGGGCACATAAGCCTGCCGGTGGCGCGCGTCAGGAGAGGGGCCTTATACCCAGGCCTAGCGCGCCCATGAGGACCTTGAGGACCCTCAGGCTCGTGTCCCTATCGTTCACGGGCGATGAGACGGCCCCAAGCAGGCAGGCCCCGTCTATCCCGGCCTCAGCGGCCATAGCTGGCAGGAGTCCCACGGGCCCTACTATACGGCCCGGGGGCATAGGCCTCGCCCCGGCTTCTAAGAAGCGCTTACCGAGTTCTTCAGAGGAGGAAGCCACGAAGACTTGGCCGGGGGAGCTAGATGCCGCGAAGCCGCCCACGCTCACCACAGCCTTGACGCCCAGCTGCTTCGCGAAGCCTACTATTTCCTCGCATACCTCGTAGTAGGCTTCCACGTCATCCTGGGGCGGTTGTGCATCGCCCGTGAGTATCACTAAGTTAGGCTCTACCTGCTCCACGGCGTAGAAGGCGTACCGGGGCAGGCGGCAGATGCCTTCCTCTACTATCACGTAGTCCGGCAGGCGAGGGGATATGAGTTCGGCGAAGAGCTTGGCATCTAACATCTGCGAGAGATAGCTGGCCACGTTCTCACCCACATTCCCGACGCCGGGGAGGCCACTCACTAGGAAAGGCTCCCTCAGGCTCGGCTTGAACAGCTGCCTCACCAGAGCCCTCTCCATGCTGGCCTGCCGTGGTGTCGGGCCTTTATAGGTGTTTCCGGCGTTAGGCCATCGGCAACTCATAACCAACTGGATTTACCTCCCCTCGTGGCCAGGCAGGCCATAGCAGCTACCACGATGACCGCTAAGGCGGCTACCATGATAGGCCAGTAAGCCAGGAGGCCCTCGATTAACCGGCTGAGCCAACCAGCCCCGCCGGGCTCAGTCAATAGGCTAGCGCGGCGCAGCTCCATCGAGAAGGCCATTCCCCAGACGCTCGACCTGACCTCGTAGAAAGTCATCAGGCCTACGTCCTCGCGTACTTCCCAGGAGGCCTCCAGGCCGAGGGCCTCGATCTCCACCAGGGCCAGGCCGCTGGACCGCCTGATAGTAGCTACTGAACCATTCAGGGCTGAGAAAGCATCCCAGAAGTCTTCCCCGGCTGGCCAGAAAGGCCATAACATATCGGTGCTGGCGTTCTCGGCTATAAGGTGCCCGTTTAAGTAGACATCACATCTCGGCCACTCCACGTAGAAGGCCAATTCACCGCTGGGCTGCTTCACCTCTGACAGGTAAGAACCCACTAACACGAATCTCAGCTCATCGCCGGCTGAGACAGTGTGTCCGTAAAGGCTTGCGTTCCCCTCGGCCTTAACAACCTCGTAAATGGCCCAGTCCCCCGGCTTAGCGCCCAGGTGGTAAGTGGCTGGCCCGGGAGCACCGGCTCGGGCCCCTATCGGGGTTAGGGAAGTTAGCAGGAGCAGTAGCGCCAGCAGCGCCGGCTGATATCTCACGTCTAGGGCACCTGGCCTGCTGAGGCTGCTAGCGCCTTAATTCCTTTTTGTCCACGCACTTGCCCGAACGCTTTATTTGCCGGCTGTGTGGCTTAAGTCGGCGTCAGGCATGTTCAGCGAGGTAAGCGTGAGGCTCCTCTTGGACGGGCGATTCACGCTCCCCAAGGCCTTCTTGGTATACGGCAAGTATTTCGGCGAGGTCTACGAGGCAGCCCTCAAGCCCCTGTTAATCATCTCGGAGGGCGAGAAGATACTCGTGGACACGGGCATAGGGCAGCTGCCGGAGAAACACGCGCGCTTCCACAAGATCATACGTAAGCCGGGCGAGGGTCTAGAGGCTCAGCTCAAGGCCTTAGGCATACGGCCTGAGGAGATAGATATCGTGGTGAACACACACCTCCACTTCGACCACTGCGGCAATAACGCGCTCTTCAAGAACGCGAAGTTCTACGTGCAGGTGGGGGAGCTACGTTACGCATACGCGCCAGATAGGTTCATGAAGAACGCTTACGTCCGCGAGTTCTTCGACCTAGAAGTTGATTATGTGCCCGTCAGGGGCCGCTACAAACTCACGGAGCACGTGACCCTCATCCCCACGCCCGGCCACACACCGGGCCACCAGTCGGTGGTCGTGGAGCTGCCCGACGGGCGAAACGTAGTTTACTGTGGCGATGCGGCCACGCTCAGGGAGTGCATCGAGCGCAGGAATATCCCGGGTGTGCTCTGGCGCTCGGACGCGGCGCTCAGGTCCATAGATAAGCTGAGGGCCATAAAGAACGCCATCTACGTCTACGCACACGACAACGAGCAGCTCGAGCTGGTGCTCCCATAAAGGGCCAGCGCCCCCAACCACATTTATATAATAACATGTCCCATTCACATGCCGTGAGGGGGAATAACATGATAGTGAGGGCAAAATGCCCCTCCTGCGGCCAAGTAGAGGAGTACACCCCAGATGAAGATGACCTCAGGACCGCGGCCGAGAAAGGCCTAGCTTCCGTCTCCTTCTACCACGGGGATCACGTGTTTGTGATCTTCTTCGATACTAATGGTTTCGTCAGAAGGTCAACGGCCATAAAGACCGCTAGGCCGGGCGGGGAGGCCCTTAAGCCTATGTGCTTCAGTGACCTTTGCTCCCTGCTCGGGAAGGAGCGCTTAGCTCTCCTGCTCGCGGCCCTCCTGCCCGGCGGCCGGGCTATCTTAGCTTCCTCCTCGCCTGATCTAGCAAAGAGCATCTACCTTGCTGTGAGACGGCTCTTAGGCCAGGTAAAGCTATCCGCCGAACTGGTGGAGAACGCTGATGCCCTGGCCAGCATAGCTGAGAAGCCAGGGAACACCGTCTTCTTGACGAACCGCGCCTCCCTGACGGGCATTGGCCAACTCCCGGGCGATGTACTAGCCCTGGACTTGGAGGTGCCTCTCAAGCTCGGTAAAGAAGAGAAGAAAGGGCTGAAGGCCCTCCTGAAGGCCATAGATGAGGCTTCCAAGTTTAAGGACGAGGCTGCTAAGGAGTCTTTCTTCAAGAACAAGCTGGCCGGGCTCAGGGAGCTCTTAGATAAGGCCGCTAAACTGCTGAACGAGACCGGCACCTTTAGCGAGCGGGTGCTTAAGCGCGAACTCGGCCGGGAGGTGCCCTCGGAGGAGCTTGACTTCGTGTTCTTCGCGCTCAAGAGGTTTACCGGCACGAACGCGGCTAAACGGGCAGCTCAGGGCGTTAGGGAGTTCGCCCTCTGACCGCCACCTTTATGAGTTCCCGAGGCCCGCGAGAGCGGCGCGAGGGAAGGCACTTGACGGGCATCAGCGTGGATAAGGCCAGGAGGTACGCCACCATCAGCCGTGAGGCAGCCCATGAGGGCGTGGTAAATCTTAACCCGATACAGAGGGGTGGTATCCTGCCCGAGGAGGCTAGGCGTGCCCTCTTGGAGTTCGGAGACGGTTATTCCATGTGTGATTTCTGCTTGAAGGGCCGTATAGACATGATAGATAAGCCTCCCGTCAAGCGCTTCCTATCTGACCTGGCCTCCTTCTTGGGTATGGATGTCGTGAGGCTTACGAACAGGTGCCGAGATGCCCTGCTCGCGGCCCTCATGGGCCTCAGGAGGGCCAGGGGGGGCTCAGCCCTCGTGGTGGACAGCAACGCGCATTACTCGACCTACCTGGCCGCTGAGGCCCTGGGCCTAGAGGTCATAGAGGTCCCGAACACGGGTTACCCGGAGTTCAAGGTCAAGCTCGAAGCCTATAAGGACGCCCTTGAGGCAGCGGAGGAGCGCACCGGCCAACCAGCTCTAGCCGCCCTCCTCACGCACGCCGACCCCTACTACGGCAACTTAAACGACGCGAGGGCCGTGGCCGAGATATGCCGGGAGCATGGTGTGCCATTCATCCTCAATGCGGCTTATACGGCGGGCGTCATGCCTCTCAACGGGCGTGAAGTAGGCGCGGACGTGCTCGTGTCAAGCGGCCAGAAGAGCTGGTCCTCGAGCGGCCCCCTGGGCATCTTAGCCATGACGGAAGAGGTGGCCGAACAAGTGTTAGTCAGGTCGGCCCACTTCCCAAATAAAGAGCTTTACCTGCTCGGCTGCCCAGCTCTAGGCGTCGGCCTGGCTACGCTCATGGCTTCCTTCCCGCATGTGGTAGAGCGCGTAACCCACTGGCCCGAGGAGGTCGAGAAAGCTCGTTGGCTGGCCGGACAGCTTGAGCGCATAGAGGGCGTGCGCCAGCTTGGCGTGAGGCCAAAGGAACACCACGTTATATGCTTTGAGACGCCGGGCTTCCACGAAATAGCCAAGAAGCACAAACGTAAGGGCTTCTTCCTATACGAGGAACTGAAGGCGCGTGGCATAGTCGGTATCCAGCCCGGCCTCACTAGGCGTGTCAAGCTCAGCACCTACGGCCTCACGCGTGAGGAGCTGGCCCGCGTGGCCGAGGCCTTTCACAAGGTAGCAGCCAAATACGGCTTAGATGTGCGCTAGACGGCCAGCTTGTCCATCGCCAGGCCATAGAAAGCCTTAACGTGCTCGGGTTCTGTCCTTCCTCTATCGTGTTCCCCTAAGCCGCCTGCCCGTGAGCCCTCCTAAGAGCCCCCATCCTCTCTTGAAAAACCTTAAATCTCGATGGCCAACACACTACCGCCGGTGGTCCGGAGATGCCGGTGAAAGTGGTCCTCTACGGCATAGGGGCCATAGGGGCCAAGATCGCTAAGTGCCTATTGAACAAGAAGGGCATTGAGGTCGTGGGCGCCATAGATATCGACCCGAACAAGGTGGGTAAGGACCTAGGCGAGGTGTTGGGCTTAGGCAAGAAAGTGGGCGTGGTGGTCTCGAATGATGCGGGTAAGGTGCTCTCTGAGGCCAAGCCGGACATAGTAGTGCACGCCACGCTGTCCTTCATGGACAAGGTCTTCGACCAGATAATGACCTGTATCAAGCACGGCGTGAACGTGGTCTCTACCTGTGAGGAACTCTCTCACCCCTTCGTGTCTAATCCCAAGCTAGCCAAGCAGATAGATGAGGCAGCCAAGAAGCATGGCGTTACCGTGCTGGGCACGGGCATTAACCCCGGCTTCCTTATGGACACCTTACCCATAGCCCTCTCGGCCGTCTGCCACGAGATCAAGTCCATTAAGGTCAAGAGGTCCATCAACGCGGCCACTAGGAGGCTGCCGTTCCAGAAGAAGATAGGTGCTGGCCTCACGGTCGAGGAGTTCAAGAAGAAGATGCAGTCGGGCGAGATAACGGGCCATGTCGGCCTTGAGCAGTCCATAGCGCTCATCGCTGACGCACTCGGCTGGCGTTTGGACAAGATAGAGGTAGAGCCCGTCCAGCCCGTGGTGGCTGAGGAGGAGGTGAAGAGCGATTACATTACCGTGCCACCCGGCAAGGTAGCTGGCCTTAAGCAAGTAGCGCGCGGCATCATGGGCGGCCGTGAGGTCATAACGCTTGAGTTCACGGCCTACATAGGCGCGGAGGAGTACGACTCCATAGACATAGATGGCGTACCGCCCGTGCATGAGAAAATCACACCTTGTGTGCACGGCGATGAGGGCACGGTAGGCATGATAACGAATATGATACCGAAGGTGATCAAGGCTCCGCCGGGCCTCATCACCATGAGAGACATAACCATCCCATCTGCCACGCCAGAGCACATTGATGTTTACCTGAGGTGAGGGAGCGCTTGGCCGAACTCGAGAGGACAGCCTACCGCTTGGACAGGGTGGTAATGCTCGACCTGCCCGCGAGGAAGGTGGCCAAGCACCTGTATGAGGCAGCGTTGGCCAAGATGGGCAAGCCCCTCTGTCTTGCTGCTGCCGAGAAGATAGCTGAGGTAGCCGAGCCAGGCCGAAGGGCTTTTTTGCTGACCGGTTTTCCCATTTTGCCCGTCCGTAGGGCCGAGACAGATGGTCCTCCCGGTGCCCACGTCCTGGCCCGTGCGCTCTTGGCCCTCGGCCTTGAGCCCGTGTTCATCACGGATGAGACGTGTAAGCCCGTGGTGGAGGCAGCAGCCCCAAAGGGTGTGCCCGTGGAACTTATGCCATTAAGCCATGAGGAAGCCCCCCGCGTGGCCGAGGAACTCGTGAGAAAGCATGAGCCCTGCCTCATGATCGCTATCGAGAGACCGGGCTGGAACGTGAAGAAAATCTACCACACCATGAGGGGCATGAACATCTCGGACATGTTAGGCAAGACGGATTACTTATTCAAGGTGGCCAAGCGGGAGGGTATCTTAACCATAGGGATTGGGGACGGCGGTAACGAACTCGGCCTCGGCCTCATCATAGAGACCGTTAGAGAGCACGTCCCCTACGGTGCCGAGTGCCAGTGCCCGTGCAAGGCGGGCATAGCTGCTGCTCTGCCAGCCGACGTGGTCGTAATAGCTGGCACATCGAATTGGGGTGCATACGGCATAGCTGCTGCTCTCTCGCTGCTGAAGGATCTCGATTACGATCACGATGGCAAGAGGGAGTTCGTGATCCTTAAGCGCCTCCTTGCAGCTGGTGCTGTTGATGGTGTAACGGGCAAGGAGGAACTCACGGTAGATGGCGTACCGACCTTGACTAACCAGCTTGTAGCAGACCTCATATGGTCCCTCGTGAACCCCTGATCGAGCGGGGCGTGGTGGGGCCTGTACGGGTGGCGCTTACGTATAGGGCTCATAGTGCCCTCGAGCAACACCACCATGGAATCCGAGTTCCACAGGATGTGCCCGGAAGGCGTGAGCGTGCACGTGGCTAGGATGAGGCTTAGGGAAGTAACGCCTGAGGCCCTAGTGAAGATGGCTGAGGACGCCCTCTTGGCAGCCGAGATGCTCAGCACAGCCGACGTGAATGTGATCATTTATGGCTGTACGACAGGAGCCCTCGTGAAGGGCATGGAATGGGAGAAAGGCCTGGCGGAGAAAATAGAAGCCCGCACGGGCATCAGGACCATAACCACGGCTGGCGCCGTCGTGGAAGCTATGAAGGTTCTCGGCCTTGAGAAGGTGTGCGTGGCCACGCCTTACATACGTGAGCTTAACGAGCTGGAGAAGAAGTTCTTGGAAGAGCATGGCATAACAGTCTTAGCCATAAAGGGACTTGGCATAAGGGAGAACACGGAAATAGGCAGTCTCCCGCCTTGGACCTCGTATAGGCTTGCGAGAGAGGTCCTCAGGCCCGAAGCCGATGGGATCTTCATAAGCTGCACGAACTTTAGGACCATAGAGATCATAGATCCCTTAGAGCGCGAGCTCGGGAAGCCCGTGATAACCAGCAATCAAGCTTCTATGTGGGCTGCCCTGCGCCTGATAAGGGAACCGCTTAACCGCTACGGCCTCCTCATGTCAAAGGTTTGAGGGCGTGAGGGAGAACTCGAAAGATTTATAGGGGTGCCCCCTCCCTCGCTTCCCTTGAGGGAGGATCATGTCTCTCAAGGCTAGAGTGCCGATTATCGTGGCCTTCATCGTGGGCCTAGTGGTCGGCGTCGGCGTTGGCTACGGCATCTTCTTGGCCACGATGCCTAAGCCAGGCGTGCCGACCGTCAAGATAGGCGTCATCCTGCCCTTCACAGGCCCTCTGGCTGAGACCGCTAAGGACATGAAGAGGGGTATTGAGTTCGCCGTCGATGAGATAAATGCTGCTGGCGGTATAAAGAGCCTGGGAGGCGCTAAGATCGAGATCCTCTGGGGCGATAGCGAGGCAGATCCATCTGTTGGTTATGCCGAGGCCATCAGGTTGATAGGTGAGGGCGTGGTAGCCATAGTGGGTGCTTACCAGAGCTCCGTAACGAAGACGGTGAGCGAGGCTTGTGAGCGCTACAAGGTGCCCTGCATCAACCCGGACTCTACCTCGCCTCTCCTGACCATGAGAGGCTTTGACTGGTTCTTCAGGACCACGGCTCACGACGACCCCTTCGCTAAGCAGCACTTCGAGTTCCTAGAATGGCTGAAGGCGGAAAGAGGCGTTGAGATAAAGACCTTCGCCACCATCTGCGAGGACACTGAGTGGGGCATGGGCTGTCGCGATGTCTGGCGGAAGTATGGCGCTGAGTACGGCTACACGCCCGTGGAGGACATCACCTACCACAGGGGCGCTGCCAGCCTTGATGCCGAGGTGAGCAGGCTTAAGGCCGCTAACCCGGACGTAGTGTTCATAGCTGCCTACGTAACGGACGCCATCCTGTTCCAGAAGACCATATACAAGCTGGGCTTCAAGCCAAAGGCCATCATAGCTATGGACGCCGGCTACATCGTGCCCAGCTACGTCGAGGAGGTGAAGGAGAAGGGCTACTGGGTGTTCAGCAGGGAGGTGTTCAACTGGGACCTCTTCGAGGTCGTGCCAGCCCTGAAGGCCAAGAACGACGCTTATAAGGCCAAGTATGGTGTGGACTTCAACGGCAACTCCGCCAGGGACTACGTGGCCATCCACGTGCTCGCCCTCGCCCTCGAGGAAGCTGGTAAGAAAGTGAAGCCCTGGGAGGACCTCGAGGGCTTCAGGAGGGCCTTGAGGGACGCCTTGGCTGCGATCGATATAGGCCCCGATGAGTGGGCCAAGCTGGATTGGGCTATCATGCCGTGGGATGGCATTAAGTTCGGTGCTACTACCGAGGGCGAGAAGGGGCAGAACGTGAGGGCCAAGGGCATCATTGTCCAGATGTTTGACGACGGCAAGTACTATACCGTTTGGCCTCGTGAGATCGCCACGAAAGAGCCCGTGTTCCCGATGCCCTAGGGCTCTCCCGCACGATTTCCATTTTTGTTTTCCTCTTCCCTATCTCTCTAAGAAAGTTTTATAAAACATTTCAGGGCGACCTAGGCTTGAGGGAAGGAAAATGGCTCTACCCCTAGCACTGCCCTCCTGGCACCTGATCGTCCAGGCCATAATAAGCGGTCTGCTGATAGGCTGTATCTACGCGCTCATCGCGCTCGGCCTGGCGCTCATCTGGGGCGTCATGGAGGTGGTGAACTTCGCTCACGGCGAGTTCCTCATGATAGCTGGCTACCTGGCCTGCTTTCTCTTCGCCCTCTACGGCATAGATCCCGTCCTGAGCGCTTTCCTGGGCTTCGTGGTCGCGGGGCTCATAGGCCTGGCGGTCCAGAAGGGCATCATAGAGAAGGTGCTGGGCTCACCGCCGATAGTTACCATCCTGGTAACCTTCTCAATACTCCTCATCTTGCGTTACGGTGCTTTAGCTGCCTTCGGGCCTGAGGTTACGACCACGCATCCCTGGTACGGTGTTAAATCCATATACCTCGGGTCAATAGCTATCCCTCTCGTGGGCCTCATCTACGCTGGCGCTAGCCTGGCAGCCACGGGGGCACTTTACGTGTTCCTCACCAAGACCTACACGGGCATAGCCTTGAGGGCCACGGCCCAGAACAGGATAGCAGCTCAGCTCCAGGGCGTAGACGTGAAGAAGATGTACACCCTGGCCTTCGCGATCGGCACGGCTCTCACGGGCTTCGCTGGCGGTCTGCTGGCCTCCTTCTACTACATCTATCCGGAGGTCGGAGCTAGGTTCTGTGCCCTTTCCTTCGTCATCGTCGTACTGGGAGGTTTCGGCAGCCTGCCCGGCGCCTTCATAGGGGGCCTAATAATAGGTGTGGCCGAGGAGGTAGCAGCCGTCTTCATACCGCCCGTGATGAAGGACGTGGTGGCCTTCATCATCTTCATCCTCATCCTGTTGTTCAAGCCTACGGGCCTTTTCGGAGGTAGAGCGAGTTGAGGGTCGCGAGCCTCGTGCCTAGGTACGGGCTCAGGGTCTTCAAGGACGAGCTGCGCACAAGAGCTGGCATGTTGGTGTTGGGTCTGGGCCTCTTCCTCATCATGTTGCCCCTGCCGATAAAGAACCAGTTCTTCATCAATGCTCTGTTCGTTACATTCCTTTATGCTATCATGACATTGGCCTGGGCCATCGCCTGCGGGCAAGCTGGCATGCTGAGCTTCGGCCACTCGGCCTTCTTCGGCATAGCTGCTTACACGACCATGGTCCTCCTACACCAGAAGGTAACGCCCTGGTTGGGCATTCCGGCTGGCGCCCTCCTAGCGGGCCTCTTCGGCTTCGCCCTCGGCCTCTTGTTCGCCCGGCTGAGGAGCCACTGGTTCGCCTTGGCCACGCTCGTCCTCAACGACATCTTCAGGCTGATCTTCGAGAACTGGGAAGAAGTAGGTGGCATGAGGGGCCTCGAGATGCCTTACTACTTGGTCGTGGGAGAACCCTCGCTCTATTGGCTGAACTTCACGCACCCGAGGCCCTTCTACTACCTAGCGCTCGGCATCACAGGCCTAGAGCTCTTGATGATCTACTTGCTCACGAAGAGCAAGATGGGCTACTACCTCAAGGCCATAAGGGAGGACGAGGAGGCTGCCAAGTCCGTGGGCATAAACATAACGCTCTACAAGGGCTTCGCCCTCGGCCTGAGCGCCTTCTTCATGGGCTTGGCCGGTGGCCTTTACACCATAAGGTACGGCTACATAGATCCCGGGGCCGTGTTCAACATGATGAGGATCTCCATTTACCCGGCCATAGCTGGCCTCCTGGGCGGTGTTTACTCGCTCGTTGGGCCCGTGGTTGGCTGCTTCATCTTCATCCCGATCGCGGAGTACACGAGGGCCTACATAGGCAGTTGGCTGGGCGCCAGGTTCTATGGCATACACCTCGTGTTCTTCGGCATTATATTGCTCCTAGTGAGCCTGAAGATGCCGGAGGGCATCATGGGCTTCCTAGAGAAGGCAGGCTACATTAGGCCCCTGTTGAGCACGACTGTTGGGGGAAGTGGGGGTGGTGGAGGTGAGCGAAAGAGTCCTCCTGAGCGGTAGGGGGCTCGTCAAGGCATTTGGTGGCCTTGTGGCCGTGAACAACGTGAGCTTCGACCTCTACGAGGGCGAGATCCTGGGCCTCATAGGCCCGAATGGCGCTGGCAAGACCACGCTCTTCAACCTCCTCACGGGCTTCCTGAAGCCGGATGCTGGCAAGGTGTTCTTCAGGGGCAAGGACATAACGCGCCTGCCGGCACACGCCAGGGCCAGGCTAGGCCTCGCTAGGACCTTCCAGCTCGTGAAGCCCTTCCTCAAGCTCACCGTGCTTGAGAACGTGATGACCGCTGCCCTCGCCAAGACGGGCGATGTAGAGGAGGCCAGGGAGAGAGCGCTGAAGGCCCTCGAGTTCATAGGCATGTACGATGTCAGGGACCGGTTAGCTAGCTCCCTCACGCTCGTGGATAGGAAGAGGATGGAACTCGCGAGGGCCCTCGCCCTCGAGCCGAAGGTGCTCCTCTTGGACGAGCTCATAGCTGGCTTGAACCCCAAGGAGGTAGATGAGATGCTGGATCTGCTACGCGAGATCCACGCGAAGGGCATCACGTTGTTCATCATAGAGCACGTGATGAGGGCCGTGATGGGCATTTGCCAGCGCATCCTCGTTATGCACTACGGTAGGCTTATAGCCCAGGGCACGCCAGAGGAAGTGGCTAACGACCCGAAGGTAATAGAGGCTTACCTCGGGGGTGTCCTATGATGGCCCTGTTGGAGGTTGAGGGGATAGATGTGTTCTACGGGGAGCTCCAGGCCCTCTGGGGCGTTTCGCTCAAGGTGGATGAAGGTGAGTTCGTGGCCCTCATAGGCCCGAACGGTGCTGGCAAGACCACCACGCTTAAGGCCATATCGGGCCTATTGAAGCCAGCTAAAGGCCAAATAGTATTTGATGGCAAGGACATCACGGGCCTCCCACCCCACACGATAGCAGCCATGGGGATCGCCCATGTGCCAGAGGGGAGGCAGATCTTCCCGGGCCTCACGGTGCTCGAGAACTTGAAGATAGGAGCTTACGTCAGGAGAGCCCGCGAGAAATTCGAGGAAAGCCTCGAGTTCGTGTTCAGCCTCTTCCCCAGGTTAAAGGAGCGGAGGAACCAAATAGCTGGGACGCTCAGCGGCGGCGAAAGGCAAATGCTTGCCATAGCGAGAGGGCTGATGTCCAGGCCCAAATTGCTCATGCTCGATGAACCTTCCCTCGGTCTCGCGCCCAAGCTAGTGCTAGAGGTCATGGACACGCTGAAGCGCCTGCACGGAGAGGGCCTCACGATCCTCCTCGTGGAGCAGAACGTGAAGTACGCTCTCGAGCTAGCTGATCGCGCTTACGTGCTTGAGACAGGCCGTGTGGTCATGGAGGGGCCCGGCAGGGAATTGCTCGAGGACCCGAGGATAAAGAGCGCTTACCTGGGCATTTGAGATCCAATGCCTTTTTAATAATATTTCCAAAATCCACTATCTCGGCAAATTCTCGAGCGAGCCGAGTGCTAAAAATTAAAAGCGGAAATCCAACCCTAGGGCAGGGGGAGCGCATGGAACGTGGGCGTTTAGACGTGCTAACGGGGGTGTGGTTCACCATAGGCGATATAGCTTGTGCTGAAGGCGCCATAGCTGCTGGTTGCCGTTTCTTCGCGGGCTACCCAATAACGCCAGCGAGCGAGATCATGGAGCGCATGGCTTTCAGGCTCCCGCAGGTCGGGGGAGTTTACGTGCAAATGGAGGATGAGCTAGCCTCCATGGCAGCCGTGATAGGGGCCTCCTGGGCTGGCGTGAAGGCCATGACGGCTACCTCTGGCCCAGGCTTCAGCCTCATGCAGGAGAATATAGGCCTGGCAGTCATGACGGAGACGCCCTGTGTGCTCGTGAACGTCATGAGAGGAGGCCCCTCCACGGGCCAGCCGACCAAGATGGGACAGCAGGACGTGATGCAAGCTAAGTGGGGCTCCCACGGTGATTACGAACTCATAGCCTTAGCACCTTCCTCGGTTCAGGAGATGTTTGATTTCACCATAGAGGCCTTCAACTACGCTGAGCGCTACCGCTGCCCCGTCATAGTGCTGGCTGATGAGACAGTAGGCCACATGCGTGAGAAGCTCGTCATACCTGAGCCAGAGGAAATAGAGAAGCGCTTGGTATCGCGAAAGAAACCAAGGGTGCCGCCCGGCGAGTTCGCGCCTTTCATGCCTGATCCAGAGGACCTCGTGCCCCCCATGGCCTGCTTCGGGGAGGGCTACCACTTCTACGCTACCGGCCTCACGCACGACGAGTGGGGAAAGGTACGCACGGATAGCGCTGAAGAGCAATTCAAGTTAGTCGCTAGGCTCTGCGATAAGATAAGGAAGAACAAGGATAAGATAGTGAAGTATGAGGCCCTCTGGCTCGATGACGCGGACGTAGTCGTGGTGGCCTACGGCATAGTCTCCCGTTCGGCTAGAGCGGCCGTCGCCAGGGCGCGGGAGGAGGGCATCAAAGCCGGGCTGCTCAGGCCCATAACCATCTGGCCTTTCCCCGAGGAGCTGATGGCCGATGTGGGCGAGAGGGCCAAGAAAGTCTTGGTGGCCGAGGTAAATTACGGGCAGTTGGTCAGGGAAGTGGAGAGGCGCGTGCCTTGGCGCAAGGTGGTCTTCTTACCCAAGCTGGGCGAGAAATTCCACACTGCCGAGGAACTCTTGAGGGCCATAAAAACAGCGGCGAGGTGATGGGAGGTGAGCACCAGCATGTTAGCTGCTGAGCTCAGGCACCCGCTCGAGAAATACACGCGGGAGGGCATGATACCACACATCTGGTGCACGGGCTGCGGGAACGGCATAGTATTAAATGCCTTCCTCAGGGCCATCGATGAACTCGGCTTAGACATGGACAAGCTGGCCGTTATATCGGGCATAGGCTGTATGGGGCGTATAGCGGGCTACATCAACGCGGACGCCTTCCATACCACGCACGGGAGGGCTATACCGCTCGCTTTCGGCGTGAAGCTCGTGAGGCCTGACCTCAAGGTGGTCGTCATATCAGGCGACGGCGATCTCTTCGCCATAGGCGGCAACCACTTCATCCACGCGGCCCGCAGGAACGTGGATATGCTCGTGATATGTGCTAACAACTTCAACTACGGCATGACCGGTGGGCAGGTAGGCCCCACCACGCCCCTAGAGGCCTTCACGACCACTACGCCCTACGGGAACATAGAGCATCCCTTCAACCTCGTCCACCTAGCGGCCGCCGCCGGGGCCGTCTATGTGGCCCGTTGGACGGTGGTGCACCCCAGGAGGCTGAAGGAATCCATAAAGAAAGCTCTCCAAAAGAGGGGCTTCAGCTTCATAGAAGTCATATCAGTCTGCACGGAGGGCTTCGGGCGCAGGAACAGGCTCAGGACAGCCATAGAGTTCATGCACTGGCTGAAGCGCGTGAGCGTGATCACGAAGCGCATGGACCCCTCGGAGGCCTACATAGGCCCGGACAGGATAGTGGTGGGAGAGTTCGTGGATATAGAGGGCAAACCGGAATACACGGAACTCTTGAGGGCCTGTATAGAGGACGTGAGGCGGCGGGCGGAAAGGGGTGAGATAAGGGTTGCGTTATGAGGTCCTCATAGCCGGCATGGGCGGCCAGGGTATTCTCTTAGCTGGCACTATTCTCGGCACAGCCGCCACGGTGTTCGGGGGCCTCAAGGCCACCCAGATAGTCTCTTACGGGCCTGAGGCCAGAGGAGGGCGCGTCTACACGGAGGTGGTGCTCTCGGACCAAGAGATAGACTACCCGAGGGTGGTGGAGCCCGACGTGGTCATAGTCATGAGCCAGAGGGCCTACAACGAGTTCGCGGAGCGCGTGAGGAAGGGCGGCACGGTCATCTACGACCCGGACCTAGTAGAGCCCCATGACCCCCCTAAGGGCGCTAAGCTGCTGCCCGTGCCAGCCACGAGGAAAGCTGAAGAGCTGGGCATGAGGAGGGCAGCCAACATGGTCATGTTAGGCGTGCTCACGGCCCTCTGCGAACTCATAGAACCCGAGATGGTGGAGAAGGCCATCTCTTACCGTGTTAGGAAGGAGTACGTGGCCGTCAACCTCAGGGCCTTCAGGGAAGGTTATGAGCTGGGCCTGAGCTTGAGGGAGGAGGTGAGCTAAGGGCTTGGCACGGGAGCCGCGCATAGGCGTCTACATCTGCCACTGCGGGACGAACATCGCCGGCGTGGTGGATGTGGAAGCCCTGAGGGCCTTCGCCGAGACTCTGCCGGGCGTGGCCGTGGCCCGCACGTATGTCTACATGTGTTCTGACCCCGGCCAGAGGCTGATAAAAGAGGACATAGCCGCTGGCTTAGTGGACCGCGTGGTAATAGCCGCTTGCTCCCCAAGGCTCCACGAGCCCACCTTCCAACGCGCCCTGAGGGAGGCAGGCCTGAACCCCTACATGCTCGAGATAGCGAACATACGCGAGCAGAACTCCTGGGTCCACATGCACGAGCCCGAGAAAGCGCTCGAGGTGGCCAAGGACTTAGTGCGCATGGCGGTCGCGAAGGCAGCGCTCCTCCAGCCCGAGGAAGCCCACGAAGTCCCCGTGGGGCGCAGGGTGCTCGTGATAGGAGGAGGTATCGCGGGCATAACAGCCGCCCTCGACCTAGCCGACGCGGGCTTCGAGGTCTACTTGGTCGAGAAGGCGCCCTCCATAGGCGGGCACATGGCCATGCTCGACAAGACCTTCCCCACCATGGACTGCGCCCAGTGTATCCTCACGCCGAAGATGGTGGACGTGGCCAGGCACCCGAACATCAGGCTCCTCACCTACTCCGAGGTCAAGAGCGTGGAGGGCTACGTAGGCAACTTCAAGGTGCGGGTGCTGAAGAAGCCCCGATACGTGGACCCAGATAAGTGCACGGCCTGCGGTGAGTGTGCTAAGGCCTGCCCAGTAGAGGTGCCAGATGAGTTCAACGCTGGCCTCTCCTGGCGCAAAGCCATCTACATACCCTTCCCTCAGGCCGTGCCCTCTGCTTACGTATTGGACGAGGATGCCTGCCTGGGCCTCACGCCCCTGGCCTGTGGGAAATGCCTAGAGGCCTGCGAGGCGAAGGCCATAAACCTGAACGACTCGCCGGAGGAAATAGAGCTTAACGTGGATACCATCATAGTTGCCGTGGGATTCGAGCCCTACTGCCCGGAGGCAGATGAGGAATACGGTTACGGGCGTTATCCAGATGTCCTAACGGCCCTCGAGATGGAGAGGCTCTTGAACGCCTCTGGCCCAACCGGGGGGCGCGTCCTAAGGCCTTCTGACCTCAAGGAGCCCAAGAAAATAGCTTATATCCAGTGCGTGGGCTCGAGGAGCCTTAGGCCTGGCCACGCGCCTTATTGCTCGCGCATCTGCTGTATGTACGCCATGAAGCAGGCCCTGGAGCTGAAGGAGAAATACCCGGGCATAGATGTATGCATCTTCTACACGGACATAAGGGCCTTCGGCAAGGGCTACGAGGAGTTCTACTGGCGTGCCCAGGAGGCGGGCGTTCGCTTCATCAGGGGGCGCGTGGGCGAGGTCTGGCGCGATAGGGAAGGGCGCCTGATAGTGCGGGCCGAGGACACCCTAACGGGCCGCGTGATAGAGGAGCCCTTCGACATGGTGGTGCTCTCCGTGGGCCTCAGGCCACCTGAGGGCGCTAAGGAGCTGGCCGAGATGCTGAAGATACCTTTAGGCCCCGATGGCTTCTTCTTGGAAGCGCATCCTAAGCTCAGGCCCGTGGACACGGTGGTAGATGGCATATTCGTCTGCGGGGCCTGCCAGGGGCCGAAGGATATAGTGGATACCGTGGCTCAGGCTAAGGCAGCTGCCTCCAGCGCTATGGCCCTCATGTCAAGGGGCAAACTAGTGGTGGAGCCCTACTTTGCGACCGTGGTTGATGAAGAGCGCTGCCGTGGCTGCGGCAGGTGTGAGCAGGCGTGCGAGTTCGGGGCCATAAAGGTGGAGGAACGCGATGGGCGTTTAGTGGCGCGCGTCACAGAGGCGCTCTGCAAGGGCTGCGGCGCCTGCCGTGTGGTATGCCCGACGGGCGCTCTGAGGATAAGGCGTTTCACGGACGAGCAGATAGTGGCCCAGGTGCTCGCGGCCATGGCGAGGTGATGGGGCTTGGCCGAGCCAGGTGAAAGCAGCTCTGGCCCAGAGCGGGAGTTCGAGCCCAAGATACTCGCCTTCTGCTGCAACTGGTGTGCTTACGCTGGCGCTGACCTGGCTGGCGTGAGCCGCATCCAATACCCGGCTACGGTCCGTATCGTGCGCGTGATGTGCTCGGGCATGGTGGATATGAGCTATATCCTCAGGGCCTTCGAGGCAGGCGCAGATGGCGTTTTGGTGGCTGGTTGCCATCCAGGCGATTGTCACTATATCTCCGGCAACCTGAAGGCCGAAAAAGAAGTCGCTAGGACCAAGAGGATCTTAGACGCCGTAGGCCTAGGGGCCGAGCGCCTGAGGCTTGAGTGGATCTCGGCTTCAGAGGGCGAGAAATTCGCCCGCGTAATAAGGGAATTCACGGAACAGCTCAGGAGATTAGGCCCTAACCCGCTGAAAGGGAGCCAGCCGCCTGCTTACCCGACGAGCGCCGAGGGTCTCGGGCGCTACGGCAGAGGGAGCCTCGGTTCACGCAGCCACTCCCTGGCCGAGAAGGTATTGGCCAAGGCGCCCTTCTGGGAGTGCCTGGCTTGTGCCACCTGCACGGCCTTCTGCCCGGCCGGGATAAGGGGGCCCGAGGTCATCAGGGCCATAAGGGTTTCCTCAGCGCCTAGGGGACAGGCCGATACGGTATGCGCGCACGACGCTATCCCGCTCATGTGGGCCCGCATGATGGTCAACCCGGCCCTAAGGCCCAGGAGGCTGAGCTGGCTGCCAGGCGATGCCAAGGTGGCCGAGCGCGGTGATATCTTGTTCTTCGTGGGCTGTTTGCCGCTCTACGACGCGCTCTTCGAGGAGCTGGGCCTCGGCCTCACGGGCATAGCTACCTCCGCCATTAGGATACTGAACGCGTTGGGCGTGGTGCCCGTTATCCTGTCCGAGGAGCGCTGTTGCGGCCATGACCTCCTCTGGACGGGCGATATAGAGGGCTTTAAGCGCCTGGCCGAGCTGAACGTCGAGGCCATCAGGGCCACAGGCGCTAAGACGATCATAACCGCTTGCCCAGAGTGTTATAGGACGTTGAAGCTTGACTACCCGGATGTGCTAGGTGATTTGGGCTTCGAGGTCCTCCACATCTCCGAGTTCCTTTACCGAGCACTCGAGGAAGGCAAGCTAAAGTTCGAGCGAGAACTGAAGCGCAAGGTAACATATCATGACCCCTGCCGCTTGGGCAGGCACATGGGTGTTTACGAGCCGCCCAGGGC
>Ga0190367_1000953_pt1 | contig 18277 bp, 15 predicted proteins | sample 4872181011_MG_FD_171838 | JGI IMG/M metagenome (GOLD analysis project Ga0190367, IMG submission 171838) | Hydrothermal vent microbial mat bacterial communities from Southern Trench, Guaymas Basin, Mexico - 4872-18-10-11_MG | ecosystem: Environmental > Aquatic > Marine > Hydrothermal vents >...
TGTGGGCGCCCTCTCGGCCGCCGGCTTCCTGTTATCCATAAGGTCCGTCGGGATGAAGCACTTGAGCTCCAGCCCCTTCCGCGCCCTGAGGGGCTTCTCCGCTTGCTGGCTGGCGGATTTAGCTGGACCGTTAGAGGATTTCCTCAATAGCATAGGGGCCGAGCTGGACGTGGAAGCCCGTGTCCTCCTCTTCGAGGACGCGATGTCCGCCTCGCCCATAGGTGCTCTGGTGGTCCCGGGCGTCCACCCAGGCCCCTTCAGGCGTGTCGGGAGCAGCGCCCTGCCAAGCATGGTCCAGGAGGCCCTTGAGGCCCGCTTGGGCTGTCCGGTGGCTGTGCCCCACGGCCTTTCAGGCCACGACCTAAACCTCACGTCGCGTGCTGAGTGCGAGAAGCTGCTATCGGCCATAATATCCGCTCTCGAGCACCTAAGAGGCCCCTACCGCGAGGCCTCGCCGATCACCAGGTCCTCTAGGCAGGGGGCAAAAGCATCATGCCAGCTCCTGGGTCGGGTAGCTCTCCTGGCCCTCACGGCGGCCCCAGAGCCCATGGAGGATTTGCCGCCTGAGCTGGGCCGTGTGATAGAGGAGAGGGCTCGGGGGCTGGGCCTGGAGGCAGCGGTGATCATGGATGCCCACAACAGCATAGATGGGCCACCCGATAGGTCTGGTCTCGTGGAGCGCTTCAGCGCCGTGGCCCTAGATGCCCTGGAGAAGGCAGCCCACGCGCCCCGCCGTCCCTTCAAGGCCGGCATGGCCAGAGTAGTGCCGAGCGATTTCTCGCTCGAGGATGGCATGGGGCCGGGCGGCATAACGGTCCTGGCGCTTGAGGTCCCCGGTCAAAAAGTGGCTTACGTGGTAATAGACGGCAACAACATGGTCCAAGGCCTGAGGGAGCGCTTGCTGGCTGAATTAAGGCACCTGGGCTTCCAGGATGGCGAGGTGATGACCACGGACACGCATATCGTGAACGCGCTGCTCCTCATAGAGCGCGGCTACCATCCCGTGGGCGAGGTCATGGATTGGGACGTGTTGGCTAGGCACGTGAGGGAAGCAGCTCTCCAGGCGCTTAAGGCCATGAAGCCCGCTAGGATTAGGTGGGCGGTGGCCAGGGCGAGGCTCAAGGTGTTCGGGGCCGAGCAGCTCGATAAGTTATGCGATTTGCCCTCTGAGGTCCTCAAGGCCACCAAGAGGGGCGTGTTAGGCATCCTAGCCCCCATCCATGCAGCCCTGCTGGCCCTGGCCTTCCTACTCTGATTTCAGCTCCTACACAGCGCTTATTAGAGGGCCTAATCGCAGACCGTGGGGGACGAGCGGTTGGGCGAGCCCGAGGGCCGGATAAAGGCCGTGGAGGAAGCGTATCTCTCCAAGGTCGATTGGGAAGTGCGTGAGAACGCGAATACCATGGCTTCATATAGCGATTTCCTGGGCTTTTTAATGGGCAAACTCCTAACCAAGCCGTCTGTCCTGAGCGATTACCTGCCGGCTAGGGCCGTGAAGCTCCACTTTAACCGGGACATACATATCCACAAGTTACCGCATTCCCTCTGGGTCCCTTACTGCGTGGGCTGGTCTTACGCTAAGATACTCCGGCTCGGCCTGATAACGCCAAGTATAATCTCTAAGCCCGCTAAGCACTTGAGCACGGCCATATCGCATGTGATAAACTTCTTCCACCTCACGGCCCAGGAGTGGACGGGCGCCCAGGCCATCTCGGCCATAGACCTCTACGCGGCCCCCTTCGTGCGCCAGGATGGGTTGGGCTACGGGGCCGTGAAGCAAGAGGTTCAGAAGATGTTCTTCGAGCTCAACTACCCCACGCGCCTCGGCTACCAATCGGCCTTCACGAACGCCACTATCATGCTCGAGGCCGACAAGGAGCTGCTGGCCAGCGAGGCCATAGTGGGCGGCCGTGAGGTGGGGCAGCTGGGCGATTACTTGGACGAGGCCATCATGGTGGCCAGGGCCTTCTTTAACCTCAGCTTAGAGGGCGATGGGCGTGGCCAGCCCTTCACCTTCCCCATAACGACCCTCATGCTTACACGCGATTTCGATTGGGCGGGGCGCCGCTGGGGCGAGCTCACGGACCTCATATTTGAGGCCCTGGCCAAGCGCGGGACGGCCTACCTCCTGAACGGTTACAGCACGGACGTGGGCGGCCTCTACGCGATGTGTTGCCGCCTGACCATAGATTTCGCCAAGGTAGCGCTCCACGAGGCCGAGGTGAGGGCCAAGGAGGCAGCCGAGGAGCTGAAGGAGGCCCTGGTGAAGGGGCGCTCAGCGAGGGGCATTTGGGCCATGCCGGACGCGACGGGCAGCATAGGCGTGGTCACGATAAACCTGCCACGCCTCGCCATACTCAGCAAGGGCGAGTGGGGGCGTTTCGAGGAACTTCTCATGAACCGCCTGGAGGCAGCTAGGGAGGTCCTCAGGGCCTGGAGGGAGCGTTACGAGCGCTCCCTTGAGCGCGGCCTCATGCCCATGACGCGTATCTACCTGGGCCACCTGGCCGGCCACTTCAGCACGTTGGGGCTAGTGGGCCTGCCCGAGATGGCAGCGAACTTCACGCGGGACCCGAGGCTCTGGCTTGATTGTGAGCGCAGGGCCGTGAGAGAAGCCATAGGCATAGAGAAGAAAGTGGTCCGGCTCGTGCGCCAAGTGGCGGAGGAATACGAGGCCGAGGACAGCTACCTCTACAACGTGGAGGAAGTGCCAGCCGAGTCCACGGCCTACAGGTTCGCCCTGAAAGATGCCGAGCTCTTCAAGGAAGAGCTGGCCCGTGGTGAGGCGTTCATGCCCAGGGGCAGCGGGACGCCTTATTACTCGAACAGCATAGTGCCTTACTACGCGCCTGTCCCGTTGGCCGATAGAGTGCGCTGGGAAGCCGAGGTCCAGCCCGAGTTCACGGGCGGCGTCATGATGCACATCTTCTTAAACGAGAGCCCTGACCCAGAGGCCCTCAAGAAGCTCGTGAGACGCATAGCGGAGCGCACCAGCGTGGTCTACTTCAGCATCACGCCCACCATAGCTGTCTGCAGGCGTTGCGGCTGGCAGGCCGTGGGACTCTTCGAGCGCTGCCCCAAGTGCGGCACGCCCGTGGACCTCTGGAGCCGTATAGTGGGCTACTACAGGCCCGTCAGGAACTGGAACCTGGGCAAGAAAGCCGAGTTCAGGCAGAGATTTCTATACGGCCCGTCCAGCCTATCCGCGCCCTAACAAGCTAGTGAGGTCGCCCGAGATGGCAGCGCCTACCTTGCGCCTGGCCGGCTGGGTGGAGACATCGCTCGTGGATGTGCTGGGCGAGGTGAGCTTCACCATCTGGTTCTGCGGCTGTAACTTCAGGTGCCCCTGGTGCCAGAACGCCCCCGTCGTGCTCGGGACAGCTTGCCGGGACGTGCCCTTGAGCGAACTCCTCGAGGCTATCTCCGAAGCCCGCCTCTTGGCCGATTACGTCCAGGCCACGGGAGGCGAGCCCACCCTTCAGGCCGAGGGCCTGAGGGCGCTCTTCGAGGCCTGTAAGGACCAGCTGGACGTGAAGACTAGCTTGGACACGAACGGCGCCCGCGATAACGTAGTGAAGGGCCTGTTAGAGGCCGGCTTGGTGGACCACTTCGCCATGGATGTGAAAGCCCCCCTGGCCGAGCCTGACAAGTACGCCCGTGTGGCCGGTCTCCCGGCCGGGAAAGCAGGCGACACGGTAGGGCATGTGCGCTCCTCCTTAATCCTGGCGCTCGATATGGCACCTTTTGTGGAAATAAGGACTACTTTCGTGCCTAACCTCCACACGCGCGAGGACATACTGGTCATAGCGTCCGAGCTGGCCGAGTTAGGCCTGGCTAAGCACCCCCGGGCCTATTACGTGCTCCAGCAGTTCTCGCCCGGCGAGAACCCTCTTGACCCGGCTTTCGCCCAGGCGATGCGCCCTTCTGCCGATTTCCTCCTGGCTTTGGCCAGGGAAGCCAAGGAGCAGGCTGGCTTGCCGGCCGTTTACGTGAGGACGCAGGAGGCAGGGGTAGTAGAAGTCTGACGCGCAACCGCCACGCGGTCAGCCGAGGTCCCATTTCCTTAAACGGACCGACGCGCTCGAGGGCGGTAAGCATGGCCGACCTAGTGGCTGGCCTGGACATCGGGGCTACGTGGCTGAGGGCCGCTCTAGCGGACTCAGAAGGGCGTGTCCTGTTCAAGCTCTCTGAGCGCACAGCCAGGAGCCAGGAAGCCCTAGAAGCTCAGCTCTCCCGGTCAGCTAGAGTGCTGGCCGCTAAGGCGCGCTCGCTGGGTGCCCGCTTGAGGGCTGTGGGCGTGGGGGCCATAGGCCCCTTGGACCTGCGCGAGGGCATTATCGTGAACCCGCCTAACCTGCCCGTGAAACGCGTCGAGGTAACGCACGTGCTCTCGGAAGCCTTAAAGGGCGTGCCTGTTCTCGTGCTGAATGATTGTACAGCCGCCTGCTATGGCGAGTGGCTACTAGGGGCCGGGAGAGGCTTAACTAACGTGGCTTACGTGGCCATCGGCACGGGCATAGGCGGGGGCGCGGTCGTTGACGGCCACCTTCTGCTCGGCTGGCGCGGCAACGCGGTCGAGATAGGCCACCTCGTGGTGGACGCGGGAGGGCGCTTGACCTGTGGCTGCGGCGGCCGTGGGCACTGGGAAGCCTATTGCTCAGGCGCTAATTTACCACGTTTCCTGGCCTACTGGGCTAGCGAGCGGGGCATAAGCGATCGCGAGCTTGAAGCAGCCCTTGGGAAGCCGCTCCAGGAGCTCACGGCCAAGGATATAATGGCCGCTGCCAAGAGGGGTGCCCGCTTAGCCCTGGAGTTTTTGGAGGAGGTCGCGATCTTGAACGCCGCTGGCCTGGCCAGTGTAATGAACGCCTTCTCGCCTGAGCTCCTGGCCGTGGGCGGGTCAGTGGCCCTCGAGAACTACGACCTCATAGTAGAGAAGGCGCTCGTTAAATTGGCTGATTTCGCCTTCAACCCCGTGCCGCTCGTGAAGCCGGCTACCTTCGGGGGCGAGGCCACGCTCATGGGGGCCGTGGCGTTGGCCATTAAGCCGCCTGAAGGGCTATCACGCATGGCAGAGCGTGTTGGTTAGCCGAAACTTATGAACAGTGCGATGTCCCTTACCGTGGTGGCTCACTTTGCCCAGGCCAGAGGTAGTGCTCAAGGGCCAGCCCGGCGAGCGGTACTTGCTGCTCGGCAACGAGGCGGTTGCCCGCGGTATCGTGGAGGCCGGCGTGGGCGTGATGACCACTTACCCTGGCACGCCCAGCTCGGAGATCGCGGACACCGTTTCGGCTATCGCGCGGGAGGCCGGCATCTACATGGAGTATTCCACGAACGAGAAGGTGGCCGTGGAGGTGGCCGCTGGCGCAGCTGTCTCCGGCGTGCGCTCTGCCGTCTGCATGAAGCATGTCGGCCTGAACGTGGCTGCCGATGCGCTGATGACGCTCGCCTACGTGGGCGTGCGGGCCGGCATGGTGGTCATCACGGCCGATGACCCGAACTGCTGGAGCAGCCAGAACGAGCAAGACAACCGATACTACGCGCTCCTATCGGGCCTCCCATGTCTAGAGCCCTCCACACCCCAGGAGGCCAAGGACATGTTCCTCCGCGCCATCGAGTTATCAGAGCGCCTGGAGGTCCCCTGCCTCCTAAGGCTGGTGACGCGCGTTAGCCACACCCGGGGGCCTGTGTTCTTCGGCCCTAGGAAGGCGCCACCCAAGGCCCCAGCCGGCCGCTTTGAGCGCGATGTGGCCCGCTTCGTGATGGTCCCTGCTCACGCTCGCGTGAGGCACAGGGTTCTGTTGGAGCGCATGAGGGCCGCCAAGGAGATCGCCGAATCAGCTAACGACCTCAATTACGTGGCCCGGGATGGCGGTCAGCTCGGCATAATAACTGCTGGCGCGGCCTTCAATTACGTCATGGAGGCCCTCGATGTGCTGGGCCTCGAGGCCGCTGTCCTGAAGCTGGGCATGATCCATCCCTTCCCAGCCCGCACGGTGGCGGAGTTCGCGGCCAAGTTCGATGACATGTTGGTGGTGGAGGAGCTTGAACCCTACCTAGAGCTTAACACGCTAGCTGCTCTCCAGGCTGTTGGCGTTAAGTCACGCGTCCATGGGAAGCTAGGGGCCGAGCTCATACCGCGCTATGGCGAGCTCTCCACGCGGCTTGTGGCAGAGGCCCTCTGCCGGCTGGTGGGCGTTAAGGCGCCCGTGGACTTCGGGGCCGTGGACCTGAACGTGAAAGAGGCCTCGGCAGCCCTGCCGCCCAGGCCGCCCGTGCTCTGCCCAGGCTGCCCCCACAGGGCATCGTTCTACGTGATAAAGCGCGTGGTAGGCGAGAAGGGCATCTGCACGACCGATATAGGCTGTTACGCGCTCGGCATCCAGCCGCCCCTGAAGGTAGGCGATTTTCTCATCTGCATGGGCGCGAGCGTGGGAGGGGCCTGCGGCATAAGCAAGGCCACGGGCGAGCGCGTGGTGGCCGTGGTGGGTGACTCGACCTTCTTCCACGCCGCCATACCGGCTCTGATAGACGCCGTCTACAACCAGCACGCCATCACGATGGTCGTGTTGGACAACCTCACGACCGCCATGACGGGTGGCCAGCCCCACCCTGGCATGGGCATCACGGGCATGGGGGAGCCGGGCAAGCGCGTCTTGATAGAGGAGGTAGCCCGTGGCTGCGGCGTAGAGCACGTCTACGTGGTGGACCCGTTTGACGTAAAGGAGGCCACGCGGGTGTTCAGGCAAGCGTTAGGCGTGGAAGGCCCCTCCGTGGTTGTCTTCAGGCAGGCCTGCCGCTTAAACGTCGTCAGGGAAGCCAGGCGCAAGGGCCTAGAGCTGCCCAAGTACGGTGTGGACCCCGACGCCTGTAGGGGCGTGGAGGCCTGTGGTGCCTGCGTGAAGGCCTTTGGCTGCCCGGCCTTTTACGTGGCCGAGGACGGCAAGATAGGCATAGACAGCGAGCTCTGCACGGGCTGCGGGGTCTGCGCTCAGGTCTGCCCTTACGGGGCCATAAAACGCGTGGGAGGTGAGGCATGATGGCGGACGTGGTGGTGTGCGGCGTGGGAGGGCAGGGCGTGCTCCTCCTAGCCGAGGTCCTAGGCACGGCGGCCCTTAAGAGCGGCCTGGACGTGCGCGTGAGCGAGATACACGGCATGGCCCAGCGCGGTGGCTCGGTCATCTGCCACGTCAGGGCCCGTGAGGGAGCCGTTTACGCGCCCACAATCCTCGACGGCAGTGCTGACGTGCTGCTGGCGCTCGAGCTGGCCGAGGCCCTGAGGGCCGTGAGGTTCGTGGGGCCCGGGACGCTCGCGTTAGTGAGCACCCGCGCCATAAGGCCCGTCATGGTATCGCTCGGCTTGGCGAGCTACCCATCCCGCGAAGACGTGGAGGCAGCGCTTGAAGAAGCCGGGGCCCGCGTGCTGTTCGTGGACGCGCTCAAGTTGGCCGAGGAAGCCGGTAGCCCGCTGGCCCAGAACATGGTGATGGCTGGCGCCCTTTATGCCACGGGCCTCTTCCCCGTCAGGCGGGATGCCCTGATCAGAGCCATCGAGGAGCTGGTGCCGCCCAGGTACATCGAAGTAAACCTGAAGGCCTTTGAGTTAGGCGAGAAAGCCGTGGAAAGGCAGGTGCCAGGCCGTTAGCCGTGTTGGCGATAACCCGCTACCTTTCAGAGCAAGCTCAGGGCCGCTGCGAGGGCGCCGTACTCAGCTGCTAATGGATCGTCGGCATAGGCTACCACGACCGCGTCGCCCTCGCTAGGCGCCAGGGATCGCATGACCGCCTCGAAGAGGTCTGGGAAATCAGCGCTCACGTCCTCACTGACACCGGGCATCCTCAGTTTCCCGCCCTTAACCACCAACGTCAAGGCGCCTCTCGCGCCAGCTTTTATGGCTTCATCCCTCTGCTCGACCCCGAGCTTCACCTTCTCAGCCGCCTGCCTCACAAGTATAGCAAAACAGTGCTCGCAAGGCGAGGCCGTCGTCTTGCCTATGGGTGTTTCGTTGGCTAGCTTAGAGCGTATAGCTCGCCAGAGCTCCCTTCCCTTCCCTGCCAACTCACAGCCCTTCCTGGAAGCCCTGATAAGGCCGCACCCGCCGAGCCTGCTCAGTAGTGTCCTTATGGCCCCCTCGCCCAGCCCCAACCGCTTAGCCAGGGCCCCACGCCCAATCGGGCCAGCCTCCGCCAGCACAGCCAGGGCTTTAACAGCGTGAAGCAAAGAGAATGAGGGCAGGGGCCCGATCCTCTGCTCGCCTAGAGCCTGCCTTAGCTCGCGTAGTGCAGCGCTCATGGGACAGGGCTATCGAGTGTCTCCCCGCAAAAATAGCTTTCGCCTCAGGCATAGAGCCAGCAGGCTACCCAGCGGCCCGGCTCTATCTCCTTGTGCGGGGGCTCCTCCTCCTTGCAGATGTCCATGCACTTATCGCACCTGGGGTGGAAGCGGCAGCCGGACGGCGGGTTGATGAGGCTGGGTACCTCACCGGGTATCCACGTGACCTCCTTCTCCGTCCTCAGCGTGGGCACGGAGCCTATGAGCTTAACCGTGTAGGGGTGCTTCGGGTCCAAGAGCACCTGCTCTGCCGTGCCCAGCTCCACCAGCTTGCCAGCGTACATCACGGCTATCCTATCCGCTAACTCGGCAGCGAGGGGCACGTCGTGGGTGATGAAGATGTAGGTGAGGCCCTCGTTCCACTTCAGGTCCTTCAGGAGGTTCATGATGTTCGCCTGTGTCATCAGGTCCAGAGCCGAGGTGGGCTCGTCCAGTATGACGAGCTGGGGCTTCATGATGAGGGCCATGGCTATGATAGCGCGCTGCTTCATGCCTCCCGAGAGCTCGTGCGGGTAGCGCTTCACTATGATCTCCGGTAGGCCCACGGCTTTCAGGGCCTCAGCCGCGCGCTTCAGAGCTTCCTCCTTCTTCATGCCCTCATGTATGATAAGGGGCTCGGCCACCTGGAAGCCAACTGGGATGACCGGGTTCAGCGCGTTCATGGCGCCCTGGAAGACCATGCTTATCTTACGCCAGCGGATACGCCTCCTGAACTCCTCATCATCTAGCTTCATGATGTCCTCGCCATCCAGTATCACCTGGCCCTTGTACGTGTGGACGTTCCTGGGCAGGACGCGCAGGAGCGAGATACCTATGCTTGTCTTGCCGCAGCCCGACTCGCCCACGAGAGCTAGCGTCTCGCTCTTCTCCAGGGAGAAGCTCACATTGTCCACGGCCTTCACGGGCCCCATCTTGGTGGCGTAGTATAGGAAGAGGTTGCGCACGTCTAACACCGGCATGGCCTGCTCACCTCGCGCTCATAACTCCCTCAGCCTCGGGTTCACTACCTTGTCGAACGCGTAACCCAGGAGGGCGAAGGCGGTGGCCGTGATGCCTATGCAGGCGGCCGGCAAGATGATCCACCACCAGTAACCGTAGTATGCGGCCTGTGCCATCTCGGCCTCGCCCAATATCTTGCCCCAGGTGGGCAGCATGGGGTCGCCCAGGCCCAGGAAGCTCAGGGCGGCCTCCGTGAATATGTAGGCCGGCACGGCCAAGGCGATGTTGGCGAACATGTAGGGCAGCACGCGCGGGAAGACGTGCTTAAAGATAATGCGCCAGGAGCCAGCGCCGTAGGACTGAGCGGCCAACACGTATTGCTCGGCCTTGATGGAGGGCACCATGCTGCGCACCGTCTTCGTCATGCTTCCCACGATGCTGAACACCACTATCAGGGCCAGGAGCTTCCATATCGTCATGCCGTAGATGATGGCCACCAGTATCAGTATGGGCAGCACGGGTATGATCATGAAGAGCTCGGCCACACGCTGGATGGCCTCGTCCACTTTCCCGCCGAAGTAGCCGCTGATCACGCCCAGGAAGGTCTGGATGAGGGAGACCACCACGGAAGCGATAATGCCGAAGGCCAGAGCCACGGGGGCGCCCCAGAGCAGCCCTATTAGGAGGTCCCTGCGCCAGATGTCGGTGCCTGCCAGGCCGTGGACGCGCCCGTAAAGCACGAACTTAGCCGTAGCATCAGCTGTTAAGTCGTAGAAGACTCTCACAGTTATGTAAATCGCGTAGGTACCCTTAAGCACCTCAGCTGTTTTTGGATTTAACATGGAAGGCCCTTCTTTAGCGAAGAATATTGCATATGGCATGTTCACGAAGCCTAACGCTGTTAAGTTCCAGTTGTTCTTCTCAGCTAGGTATTTTACATACTTCTCAGAGACCGTTTTTACTTCATCATCTGTGTCATAAATACGTAACGTTGGGCTCTCGGGTGTTACCACGGTGTCTGTTAAGTTTATAACACGCTTATCTGGTCTCAATAGTTTAACTGTGAGGCTAACAGTTTGGTTAGCCTTAATTTCTATCCTAAGCTTAAATGCATTAAGGTAATTCGGGAACTCATCATAGCGATAATCAAAGTAAGCCACGAGAACTATGAGCTTCATAGGAGGTTGCCCCGGGTAGGTGATGTTATAGACATATTTACGGAAATCGTCCTCATCTAGTACTATGGTTCTAGGCAACTTTTTGCCCACAAGCCACTCTGTCCAGACAGGGGCTGCGCACTTCGGGTAGTCAGCCCAAGGGCCTGTTTCCGTTTTGTCATGCCAGGCCTTCAGCACGTTGTAGGGCGCGTAGATGGGCACCACGATAGTCATCAACACTATTATGGATAAGAGGACGAACGCCGCCTTTCCGCTCGCCGTCCCGATCACTTCCTTAAAGGCCGCCTTAGCGCCTATCGGTGGTGCGCTCATCTCTAAGCCCCACCTCCCGCCTTCACGCGTGGGTCAAGCAGGCCGTAGATGATGTCTAGTATGAACACCGTGATGACGAGCAAGTAGGCGTAAACGACAGTCAAGCCTATCACCACGGGCGCGTCTATCTGCTCGCCTCCCATGGCCTCCCAGTAGAGCATGCCCAGCCCCCTCCACTGGAACACGGTCTCCGTGATGATAGCGCCTGTCCAGGAGGCTATGAGCGAGAGGGCTATCATGGTCACTATGGGCGGCGCGGCAGGCCTGAGCACGTAACGCCTGAGCAGCGTGTTCCTCGGGACGCCCTTAGCCCTGGCGGCCATGACGAAGTCCTCACCCAGGATGTGGATGACCATGTTCCTCGTCAGGTAAGCCCATGAGCCGAAGGAAGAGAGCGTCCAGCACGCGAGGGGCAGAGTCAGGTGCCAGAGGATATCCAATATCCTCTGAGGCCACGGCACGCCTACCCAGGCGCTCACGAAGCCACCCGTCGGGAACCAGCCCAGCCTGTAGGCAAAGATCAGCAGAGCTAGGATGCCGAAGTACCAGGGCGGGATGGATTGGGCCACGATGGCGAACATGGAGACGCTACGGTCAAACTTAGAGAGCGCTTTCCTGCCCATGTGCAGTCCGATGTAAATCCCTACTGCAGCCGAAATGATCGTGCCAGTAGTAAAGAGAAGCACTGTTCTGGGTAATCTCTCCAAGATGATGTTCCGTACCAGTCTAGATCCCTCCCTGCTTCTTAAGAACATGGATCTACCTAGGCTGAGCGTTAGGGCGTCTCGTAAGTATATCATAGAACGTTCTATGAAGGGCTTATCAAGGCCATATGCCTTAATAGCCGCCTCTATTCGTATATTAAGATACTCCTTAGCCCTTTCGGGGTCTTCATGCATGAGACGTTGGAACTCAGGGCTTCTCATTAATTCCTGTTGGACTTGAAAGGCTATTTGGTTTTTCATGATGATATCTATATAGCCGCCCATGTTTGCTATAACAATGGTGAGGTAAACGGCCACCACTAACGTGATGCCAAGTATTACGGCCCTCTTAGCTAGGTACTTAGCGTAAGGCGGGATCAACCTCCCACCCCTCCTCACCAGCTTACGCATACTAGCTCCGTTAAAAACCTTTAGCCGTTTTTCACAAAACTTTTATAAGCTGTGCCTTCCCGCCTTTCTCACCGGGGGAGAACAATGCAGGCCAGGAAGGTAGTAATAACCGCGACAATAGCCGCTGTCGTGCTAATGCTGATGATGTCGTTCGCGGCTCCAGTAGCCAGGGCCCTTATAATCTCTCCCAAAACAGCCCAACAGGAAATACCTTACGGCCCCTGGCTAGATGCCGTGGAGTTCTATGAGGAATACGACGAGGCTGCCATGCTAGAGAAGCTGAACAAGGGTGAGAGGCACATCTGGTTGTGGGACATAGGCACCTTAGAAGGCATCAGGAAGGCCGAGGAGCTGCCTAACGTAGAGTACATTAAGGCGTACTCCGGCTGCTTCGACCTCTTCCTAAACCCGCTGCCCAAGATCAAGATCGATATACCCGGCGTAGGTCTTGTCGAGAGGTTTAACCCCTTCGGTATAAAGGAGGTCAGAGAGGCTCTTAACATGTACTTAGACAGGGACTACGTGGTTAAAGAGATATTCGGCGGCTACGGCGTTCCTCACTACCTTGTCTGGCCCCCTGTGAGGCCTGACTACAACAGACTCTATGCCGATATGAAGCTCCTAGAGAACAAATATGCGTACAATCCGGCTAAGGCTTGGGACAAAATCCACAAAGCCTTGACGGATGCTGGCTGCACGTTCAAGGATGGCAAGTGGTATGATCCGGACGGTAATCCGATCGTCATCAAGTTCTGGATAAGGAAATCGCCTCCCCAGAGAAACGCTCTCGGTCACTACTTCGCTTCGGAGCTCGAAAAGCTAGGCTTCACGGTTATTAGGCGCGAGTGCACGGGTCGTGAAGCTGCTACAGCCGTGTACGGCAGCATCGATGACTGGAACATCTACACTGAGGGCTGGGCTTTCACGGCTATCAGTGCTTACGACGATGACCTTCCCTACTACATGTACTGCAGTCCATGGACTGGTGTTGTCTTCGAGTACTACCAGCCTTCTGACGAGTTAGTGAGCCTAGCTGAGGCGCTCCTGATGGCTAACTACACGAGCGCTGACGAGCGTAACGCGTGGGTAAAGGAGCTTGCCCGCTTGTGCATCGAGGATTCCACTAGGATATGGGCGGTCTGGCAAATCACACCATTCCCATACAACAAGGATCTCACTAATATTGCATATGACATCACTGGCGGCTTTTACAGCTTCTACACGCTGAGGACCGCTAGGTTCACGGAGGAGGCCGGTGGTCCCGTGGGTGGGACCTGCAAGGCTGGTGACCTATTCCTGTTCGTGAGTGCCTTCAACCCGGTGGGTGGCTTCAAGTGGCTGTACGACGACCTGATCGGGCGCTACATCTACGATGCTGGCGTATATATACATCCGCACACCGGCCGTTACATCCCCATAAGGGCCTACTTCAAAGTCGAAACAGCTGGTCCAACTGGCACGCCCATCGACGTACCCGAAGATGCTCTATTATTCGATCCGACTAGGCTCGACTGGTACAAAGTAGGCTCAGGTGTAAACGCTACCAGCGCTGTGACCTTCAACTTCGTGTTCGGTAAGTGGCACCACGGCCAGCCCATGACTATGGCCGACATCTTCGCTGCCTTAGCTCACGCTTATAGGCTGGCCTGCGAGACCGACCCGATCTACGACCCGGCCTCGGTCACGCCTGGCTTAGAGACCTTCATCGCCTCCTGCAAGGGCATCAAGGTCATCAACAATACGGCCGTCACGGTCTACATCGATTACTGGCACATCGACCCGACCTTCATAGCCGCCATGGCCGATATCTGGACTGGCACGCCTTGGGAGCTGTATGCCCTTATGGATGCGGCTGTAGAGGCCCGTGAGCTAGCCTTCTCTGACTCCAGAGCTGAGGAGTGGGGCGTGGACTGGCTTGACCTCACCAGGGGTGCTAGCTTATCTATATTAGCTACCCACTTGGCCGATCTAAAGGCCAACAATTACGTACCCAACTACATGAAGGACCTTGACCTGCCCACCGTCGCCAGTATAACGGACGATATGGCTGCGGCCAGGTGGACAGCCTTAGAGAACTTCTATAATACCTATGGACACTTCCTCGTCTCTAACGGGCCTTACTACTTAGAGGTGGTAGACACCCAAACACCCATGATACGCATCAAGGCCTTCAGGGAATATCCGTTCAAGGCTGATCACTGGGACTGGCTCATCACGCCTAAGCTTCCTGAGATCAGTGTGATCATGCCGGACATGATCGAGATCGGCAAAGAGGTGAAGATAGAGATCGTCTCTACCGTATTCGGCAGACCGTACAGCGAGGTAGATATCACCCTCATCATGGTGGACGCAGAAGGTAACGTGGTCTTAGAGAAGACGCCCACTTGGGATGTAGCTACCGAACGCTTCTACGTAACTATAAGCGCGGATGAGACGGGCGCTCTTCCGCTAGGTGTCTACACATGCTACGTTGTGGCTCTAGGCCACGAGGCCGCTTTAGCTAGAGTGGTCGTGAGATCTGTATCCGTCGTGGCCGGTATCGTGTACATGAAGTCCTTGGTAGATGAGCTAGAAGCTAAGCTCTCGGCTGAGATCGAGGAACTGAGGGCGGCTATAGATGAGCTAAGGACTGCTGTAGAGGAAGCTAAGGCTACTGGTGCAGCTGCTGGCACTTACGGCACGGTTGGCATCGCGGTGGGCGCTGTTGGCATCATAATCGGCAGTATAGCCGCTTTCCTAGCTAGGAAGGCAGGCGTTGGGGCCTAAGCGTTGGCTTAAGCACCTTGGAAATATTATTTCTATTTTTTCCCACGCCTTGTTCTTCCTTCAGTAAAGATGCTAGTTTAACGAACAACAACATTAGGGCCATTATGGAGAGGATGTAGGCTGGCACGGCCAAGAGGGCATAGCTGTAATATTGTTTGTACACCTCTACGTCGAGCTTGAAGCTCACTTGCTCGGTCACAGTGGCCTGGATGAGCAGGCAAAAGGGGTCCTCGGCCACGAGCTCCTGCTGGCCGCCCTCGCCTAAGAACTCGCCCGGGAGCTTCCCCTTATCCACGTAGTCCCAGTAATCCGACGGCATAAGCATGTAGACCTTGACGCCGGGCGGGATATCACCCGTGACCTTCACGATGCCCGTCGAGTTGAGCAATATTATCCTGTCCGTGTTGCCCGGCTCTACCTCGACCGTTATCTCGTACCTATCCACTAGCTCGAACTCGGGAACAGAGGCAAAGAGGGCCATTACTATGCTAATGGCGAACAGCGCGGCTATGAAGGGCCACCTCAGGTAGAACCTCATGCCCTCCCCTATCACATATCGTGGCCTAGGCTAAAAGCCTGATTCAGAAGGCACGTAAGCCTTAAATAATTAGGGATCTTCCGGGCTGATGGGCTGATGGACTTGGGGTTCCCCCTCGTCGTGTTGGAGGACGTGAGGACCTACTACGAGTTCAAGAGGGGCATCTTCTCCAAGCCCCTCTACGTGAGGGCCGTTGATGGCGTATCCCTGACCGTGGATAGGGGCGAGACGCTTGCCCTCGTGGGCGAGTCAGGTTGTGGCAAGACCACACTCGGCAAGACGGCCCTCAGGCTCTTGAGGCCTTTCGGCGGCAAAATCTTGTTCGATGGCAAGGACATCACCACTACCCCGAGCAAGGAGCTGATGTGGTTCAGGCGCCGCGCCCAGATGATATTTCAGGACCCCTATTCGAGCTTAGACCCCATGCACCCCATATACTACACGTTGGAGGAGCCCTTGGTCATCCACAAGCTAGGCGATAAGGAAGAGCGCTATGAGCGCATCTGCAAGGCCCTGGAGGAGGTGAAGCTCACGCCTCCGGAGGACTTCCTGACCAAGTACCCGCACATGCTAAGCGGTGGCCAGAGGCAGAGAGTGAACATCGCTAGGGCGCTCATCATGGACCCGGACTTCGTGGTGGCGGATGAGCCCGTCACCATGCTTGACGCGTCCGTGCGCATAGAGATACTCATGCTCCTGAAGGAGATACAGGAGAAGCACAACATGGCCTTCATCTACATCACACACGACATGGCCACGGCCAAGTACTTCTCCAGGCGCTTGGCCATAATGTATGCCGGCAAGATAGTGGAGATGGGAGATTTTAAGGCGATAATCATGGACCCACAGCACCCCTACACGCAGGCCCTACTAGAGGTCATACCTGAACCTGACCCTAAGAACAGGTTCAAGAAGCGCAAGACGGCACCAGGGGAGCCGCCTAACTTAGTCTTCCCGCCCCCCGGCTGTCGTTTCCACCCCAGGTGCCCGTACAAGATAGATATATGTGAGAAAGAGGAGCCACCCATGGTAGAGGTGAGGCCCGGCTGGTTCGTGGCCTGTCACTTGATGGCCAAGAGGTGAAAGGGCAGGCGTGAGGGCCAAGCTGGATTACCTCTTGGCCATAGGCCTGGGCATCGGCATAATCTTAGCCGTGTTCTTAGCTGCTAGCGTTCCGGTGTCGTTGCTGGCCCCGAGGGAGCTAGAGGTCGTAGGTATTCTCTCGCCCCTGATGAGCAACCAGTGGTATATCTTCAAGGCGAGGGAGGCGCCGGGTAGGCCTGTGGTAGAGGTCAGGGTGAAGCTCAACAGCTGGCTATCCAGCGCTACCGTCGTGGTATGGAATTATTTGGACAAGAAGGTAAGGGGCACGGTCTCTATCTACCTCTACGACGGCGGCTTGATCGAGGTAGCCCAGGGCAGCGCCCGAGTTGAAGTCGCGAGCAGACAATCGGTTGAAATCATGATAGGGCTCTCGTGGCACGCTGGCTTCTCGCCAGCTAACGCCACCTGGGGGAAGCTCTCAGCTGTCTTCCACCACGGGCCGTTCTAAGCGTAAGACTTATTTGTGCTGGATGGATAATCCATCCAGCCATGAAGGCCCGGGAGGCGTGCTTTGCAGCGCTGCTCACGGCTGCTTGCCTAGCCACGAATTACGCCCTAGTAAGCGTGCCGAACGTGAAGCTCATGGATTTCCTTGTTTTCGCCTCCGGCCTCCTGCTAGGGCCTAAGGTAGGCATCGCTGTGGCCGTGTTGACGTGGGCCATTTACGGGACGCTTAACCCCTACGGCTTCTCCCTGCCCATCTTATTGGCCACGGCGGCATCTGAGACCATCTACGGCCTGGCCGGCGGTTTCCTGGGGCGCTATAAGGGGCGTGAGTGGCTTGAGGACGGCTTAGCCTGGTCGGCTTACAAGCTGGGCGTGCTCGGCTTTTCCCTCACGTTTCTTTACGACCTGTTCACTAACTTGGCCTACGCAGTGGTATTCGAGGTACCGGTTCTCTTAGCTCTAGCCTGCGGCCTCTACTTCGCCCTAGTGCACGAGCTCTCCAACGCCGCTATATTCGCTGCCTGCACGCCGGCCCTGGTCAGGATAGCACGCCTCCTCGGGCCTGTCGGAGAGTCGTCTGGTTGGGGGGTGGTCCCGCGTGGGAGCGAGTAATAAGTGGGCTTGGGCGTGCTTGGGCTTGCTCTGCTGGGCGGTAGCTGCCTCGGCGTTGGCCGGCTACTACTATATCCGCTACGTGGGCGTCAGGGAAGCCTATGAGACGGCGCTGGCCTACGTATCCGTGAGCCTCTGCATAGACTACGGCAACGGCACGGTGGAATGGCATAACGGCACGTTAATGCCCGTCGGCTCCACGCTGTTCAACCTCACTCAGCACGTGGCCTGGAACCTGAGCTACTACGAGGGGCCATACGGCATCTACATCACATGCATAAACCGGGTGTGCGAGCGTATCGTGGAGCCGGGGCATGAGGGCTACTCCTGGATATGGTATTACTGGGACGAGGATACGAAAACGTGGGTCTGGGGCCCTGTGGCCTGCGATAAGCACGTCCTCTATAACGGCGAAGTGCTGATGTGGCGTTACGAACACTGGTCATTTTAGGGCTGATCGCCGAGCGGCAAAGGTTAATTAAAGGGTTTTTGTGAGAGCCCTGTGAGGCGATGGACTTGGAACTCCAACGCGAGGTCTATTACTTGCCCGGCGCCACCACCGTTGGGCTAGTCTGTAGCGATGGCGTGATCCTCGCGGCCGAGAAACGCGTCTCCTACGGCTACTACGTGATGAGCCGTGCGGGCAAGAAGGTCTTCAAGATCACGGACCGCATAGGGGCTGCCTGCGCCGGCATGGTAGCCGACATGCAGATACTCGTGCGCCACGTCGGTGTCTACGCCAGGCTCTACGAGCTCGAGGTCGGCCGGCCGATCTCGGTGAAGGCGGCTGCCAAGCTCATGTCCAATATACTCTTCGAGCAGAGGCTCTTCCCTCTCCTCACGCAGACGATAGTGGGCGGGGTAGACGATGAGGGGCCTGTGCTCTACGTGCTGGACCCGCTGGGCTCGGTGATACCGGACAAGTACGCTGCCGT
>Ga0190367_1000954_pt1 | contig 18258 bp, 17 predicted proteins | sample 4872181011_MG_FD_171838 | JGI IMG/M metagenome (GOLD analysis project Ga0190367, IMG submission 171838) | Hydrothermal vent microbial mat bacterial communities from Southern Trench, Guaymas Basin, Mexico - 4872-18-10-11_MG | ecosystem: Environmental > Aquatic > Marine > Hydrothermal vents >...
ATTGATATTAGGCTTGTTCCAGGACAGAAACCTGATAAAATTATTGAAAAATTCAAAGAGTTTCTCAAAGAAAATGGATTTGGCAACGCCGAAGTAATAATTCATGGAGCATATCCTTCAGGATACACCAAACCTGATGAGTCAATAGTTAGGGCATCAGTTGCTGCTGGAGAGAAAGTATATGGAGCAAAACCGTACCTAATACCATTATCGCCGGGATCCGGACCACTATACTTATTTACAAATTATGTTGGAGTGCCTATGACTGGTGCAGGTGTAGGATATTATGATTCAAGAGTACATGCTCCAAATGAGAATATAAGGATTAAGGATTTCGTAAAGAGTATGAAACATGTAGCTTTGACAATAATAGAATTCACTAGAATAAGCATAAATGAAACAGTGAAGAGGTAAGCATAAATCACCATGCTTTTTCATGCCTTCTATCTACTTAGTGTACCTCGTTAGGAAGGACGCTTGATATAATTTTCTAAATACTGATATTGAGTAGTTTAGAGTGGTGGCTAACTCATGCCTAGACTCCGTGATGTTGGAATTACTCCACGTTATTGGAGTTATAGGCCTGGTCCACGAAATGCAATAACTGATGTTGATGGTGTTGTTGTAGGTCATGTTACTCTTATAGAGGGTGAAGGCAAGCTTGTTCCTGGTAAGGGTCCTGTTAGAACTGGTGTTACTGTTATCTTACCGTATAAAGGTAATGTATTTTTAGAGAAGGTACCTGCAGCAGCTCATGTAATTAACGGTTTTACTAAGGCTGTAGGGCTTATTCAGGTTTATGAGCTTGGTTTCTTAGAGAGTCCTATAGCTCTTACAAATACTTTAAATGTAGGTCTTGTAGCTGATGGCTTAATAGAGTACTTGATTCGTGAAAACCCTGATATAGGAATAACGACTACTACTGTAAATCCTGTTGTTTTAGAGTGTAATGATGGTTATTTGAATGACATTCAGGGAAGACATGTAAAGCAGCACCATGTTTTGGAAGCTATAGAGAAAGCATCTCAAGAGGTTATTGAAGGATCTGTTGGTGGAGGTACAGGTGTAAGGAGTTTTGGCTATAAGTCGGGTATAGGAACTGCTTCACGAGTTGTTGAGACTTCTATGGGCCAGTTTATGGTTGGAGTTCTTGTTCAGAGTAATTTTGGTAGAAGAGAAGACTTAATTATTGCTGGTGTTCCTATAGGTAAACTACTAGGTAAAGAACAGGTCGGTGATGTTCAGGGTTCTATAAATATTGTTATAGCAACAGATGCCCCACTCACTCCAAGGCAGCTTAAGAGAATTGCTAGAAGAGCTCATATAGGTATTGCTAGAGTAGGAGGATTTACAAGTCATGGTAGCGGAGAAGTAGTTATTGCATTTTCAACAAGTTACCGTATATCTCATAGGGCTAGGGGGGCTTTAAAGCTCGAAGTAATACCAGATACAGAGTTAAATCCTTTATTTAAGGCTGTAGTTGAAGCTATAGAAGAAGCAATATTAAACTCACTATTTCAGTCACAAACAATGATAGGTCGAGATAACCATATTGTACCGGGCATACCTGTAAGGAGAGTAGTTGATCTTGTTGAAAAATACTTAGTATATGGTGATACTTAAAAGTCTACGTAAAGTAACTAACAGTTATTATGAGGTATAGAGATATGAAGTCCATAAAGGTTGTTCAAACAGATAAAGCTCCTAAACCTGTTGGACCATATAGTCAGGCTGTAATTGTTGATGGATGGTTATTTGTATCTGGTCAAATTCCTATTGATCCAAAAACAGGTAAGTTAGTTGAAGGTGAGTTTAAGGAGAAGGTTAGGAGAGTTATGGAAAATATTAAGGCTATAGTAGAAGCAGCTGGAGGTTCGCTAGAAAATGTAGTTAAGGTTACGGTATATCTAAGTGATATTGGCAAGTTTAGTGAATTTAATGAGGTTTATAGTGAGTACTTTAAAGATCATAAGCCAGCTAGGTCAGTAATAGAAGCTAAGATACCTAAAAATGCAGAACTTGAAGTAGACGTTATAGCATATATCAAGTAGTTAAATATCATAGAATAAGATAGAGGTCATGCGTTTTTCTCCACTATCCTATGATCGAATTCCTCGTAATATCATTTCCATGGTTTAAAGCTAGGGTTAAATAGGATTTATTCTAAACATTTCATGGTGTAGATTTTGAAGCTACCAGTAATAGATTTACATGAAGATATATCAGCATACTTCTTCTATCATGGAGGAGGAGTACCTCTTGGTGATTTCAGTAAAGATATTGAAGGGAGAGATGCCGATATACCTAAATATATTCGTGGTAATGTTAAGATAGTATTTGCTGCAATCTTTCCAGGTATTGAAACATTTCATCCTGAAACATCAAGGAAACTAGAGCAAATGTATGGAAAGTGGTTACCTGCAGTAGGATATCGTGTACCCCAATCACTTATCTTTGAGCACTTTACCATATACTATAGACTTATAGATACTTATAATCAGGTAATTTTAATTGAAACCATAGATAAGGTTAATGAAGTATTGAAAAGTGAGGGAAAAATAGGCCTTATACTTCATCTTGAAGGTGCAGAGGCAATCGATGACCCTTATGACCTAGTCTTGTTAAAGAGGCTTGGGTTAAGAAGTATAGGCATTACATGGAATTATAATAATAAGTATGGTTCCGGCTGTTTATCAAAGAAAGACTATGGCTTAACACCCGAAGGTGAGGAACTGGTAAAAATGGCTAATAAACTTGGCATAATAATTGATGTAGCTCATGCAGGTAAGAGAACTGTTCTTGAGGTAATAGAAGCTTCAAAGAAGCCAATTATGATAAGTCATACAAATATACGTAAATTTGTAGATACTCCAAGAAATATAGACGATGAAATATTAGAAGCAGTAAGCAAGAATGATGGAGTTATTGGCTTATCTGTTATTGGCCCACTTATTTCTAAAAAGCCTGTACCAACTTTAGATGACCTTATACAACATTTCCTATATATTTATGAAAGGTATGGTTCAAGAATTATTGCTATAGGAACAGACTTTCTAGGTCTATTAGGCCTACCAGCACCAAAGGGATTCGAATCTATAGATAAGGTACAAGTACTATTAAAGAAACTAAGGGATAAAGGACTAACAGATAATGATATAAGAAAAATAGCATATGAAAACGCTCTTAGAGTAATAACAGTTAATCTAGCTAGTTAGAAACAATGAAGTGACATAAGATGGAATGTAAACCTAATATTTTTATTAGTTTTACAAACCTGTTACGGAGGATCCTTAGCTAAATACTCTATGAAAGTCATAAGATTCGGGAAAGCTTTTCTAAACTTTTCCTTACTTCTCTCGAGAGTTTCTCTGATTAGTTCATGATCTCTTAGATTATGTCTCCTCAGCCATGTATTTATAGCTACTTTATCAGGGTTAACTTCTTCACCATAGAATAACCTGATTAGTTTCGCTATATTTTCTTCTATACGACCTTTAGCCGTTAACCCTACCGCCATAAATATTATCGTTATATCTTTTGGTCCTTTAGTGCATTTAATTTCCCATAAATCTTTATCTAAATTAATTATAGTATTAATTGTGAAACCGTATTCCTTGAGCTTTGACATGACTTCATCAATCGACTCCACATGTTCTTTATCGATTACTATAGCATATCTATTTACCCTGGTTAGTAATGTAAGGAGCGATAATCTCTCTATTACACCTGTGAGTCCTACCTTTCCATAACCTATTGTTGGTATAAGCAAGGTCTTTTTATGATTGTATTTCTCTGATATAGCTCTAACTAATCGTTCTTCTCTTACCCCATCACCTAATAACAATATTATAGTCTTCTCGTTTATCCTTAGACCTTTAGTAACTCTCATAGCTCCAATACATCCGCTACTTTTCTTAAGTCGATATTTTTTGAGAGAAGCTCCTCTATTTCATCAAGGCTAAACGTCTTTGCTTCAACTATATCATCCTTTGTTTTTCTTAGTAATATGACTTGAGCATCTAAGGGATTTACATATGTAAGCGTGTATAGTACATCAATGCTATGGGTAGTTATTACTACTTGCCACTCCTTTGATGCCAGCCATCTTATGACCCCCTCTATGAGACCTGGATGTGCTGCGACTTCGATATCATCCCATAATATTAAACCTGGTTTAGCATACTCTAAAGCTAATGCAACAAGACATATCCTCTCAATACCATCCCCTTGGTCAGCTATGTGTATATATAGTGGTCCAATATCTTCACTAATTTCCTTACGAAGTTTAAGTTGACCTCTTTCTATGAGAACCTCTGTAAAGACGTCATAAACAACGGGATTTATGAGCTCAGAAACTATTTTCCTATGCAAGCCATGTTTAACTAAATAGTCCCATTTATTTAATATTCTAGTGTAAAGATCACGCAGATATACGGTATCATTTGGTATAAATAGTGTGAAATAACTCACTTGTTCCTCATTGAGATTTAAGGTTTCAGCTAAGAGTTTCTTATATTTATCATAGTTATCTACCTCTTGGTCATTAAACAATACATTATGCAAACGCCCTTCCGACAAAGAGATCTTTATGGTAGCATTTATGATTTTATATTGTAATTGAGCTAATCCACTATACGCATATATTAATGAGGGGTGACCACCATGCAATCTAGCTATTATATGCTGTCTCTCACTACCTATCATGGGATCCAAGTATCCTTCCCATGGTGTTGGCATTATGTATAGCGCTTCAAGTAAAGAAGTTTTCCCTGTATTGTTCCTTCCTATAACTACATTAAACCTTGTTAACCTTATTGGTTCTTTTAGCTTCCTTATCCCTCTAAATCCTTCGACATATATGCTCTCTATGTACCTTGGCATATCTATCCTCTTATTAATTTATTTCATAGGATCTTTTAATACTTCTATGAATAACTTTAGCGTCTTCGACTTCTTAGCAGCTTTATCAAGATTCATTTCTTTAGCCAGCTCTTTTCGTCATTATGATATGATTTTTATATTCCTTTTTCGCTAGGAGCATCATAAGTTAAGGTTCAAAGAACGTTTTCACTGTAAGGTTAAATGCTATCTACCATTATAGCGCTATTTTATCAATAATGTTCATGTTAAATGCGGGCTTACTTGCATTAGTGTTGTAATACTATAAGATTTATAAAAAGGATATTAGATTCATGATGTTGTCTGTTTCAAAGAAATACTACCGTCACGTTTTTGTTATTTCTTTTAGGAATTCTTCTGATGTCATTATCTTTGCTCCATAGATTTTTTCCATATACCTTAACCCCCATTCATGGTCTTCATCGGTAAATGTTTGTACACAGTCTTTCAATACTATTATGTTGTATCCTCTATAGAAGGCATCTGCTGCTGTATGTTTTACGCATATATTTGTATGTAGACCTGTTAAGACAACGGTAACAACACCTAATTCTCTTAAGAGTAGGTCTAGGCTCGTTTCATAAAATGAACTATACCTTCTCTTTTCTATTATAAAGTCTCCTTCCTTAGGTTTTATGTCGTCGATTACCTGTGCGCCCCAAGTACCTTTAACTGCATGTGAGCCCCAGAGCTTAAATTCATGGTCTACTTCAGGTACGTGTGCATCGTTTGCATAGATTATTGGTATTTTAAGTTCTCTAGCTTTATCTAATAGCTTCTTAAGGTTGGGTATAATGAGTTTAGCTCTATCACATTTAAGGCTTCCGTAAACAAAATCGTTAAGCATATCGATAACTATAATCGCATATTTAGGCATAGATTCCACCGAACATATGTTCGACCACCAGAAATAAAAACTTAATACCTAAATAAACTAAGTCCAAACATAGATATTTTCTTCAATCATATAGTTAAGACATCTTCATATCGTGCAAAGTTTATAATATCATGAGCTCTAATGGCTTTAGCTTTCCTGTTACTGGATCTACTTGAAATCCTAGTAGTTCTAGTGTTGTAATTCCTAGAAGTGGAGGGGTCTTCTCAGATCCTATAACAACAAGGCTTGTAACTCCTCTACCTTCTATTACTATGTATGCTTCCGAAACAGGGTATTCAACTACTTCACCGCTGGCAATTTTAAACCTTCTTCTATCAATTTCTTCAAGATCAAGTCTCTCAGCAATATGTTTAGGTATCATGGTGTATATTGCACCAGTATCGGCTATGAATTCTACCTCTATTCTAAGATCCCTCTTGAACGGGTTAGCAATGACACCTTTTACACGAACATAGCCCATAACATCACTCCTCAAGTGATATGACCTAGACGACTACCTCCCTATTACATAACTATCTCTTTTTTAATTTAAAAGCATATACATAAAGAATATACTTATAACCTTTAAAGCATTTCTAGTATACCTTGAAGGTATGGTGTATACTACAAGTTCTTCGCTTTAGACCATAGTAGGATTCTATTTTATATGTCTTGGTAAATGTAATAGTGGTACTGTGAGATTAGGATATCTTGATTTAATGTAAATAGAATTTACTATAGCAGCTTCCTCTGAACTAAATGTTTAACCCTTCCTAGTATGTAGTTATCAATATGACTTCATAACTATAGATATTTATATTATATAATTAATTGATTTAAGATTCTTCGTGATAGGTATATGATTCTAATACCTATATTGAATTATAATGGATTAGTATCTATGAATAATGCCAATATTCCACTAGTTTGATGATATGATACATGTGCTAGCATGTATATGCTTCTTGAATTAAGACATATTTGTGTAAAGATCACACTAACTAGTATAACCATCATTAAACCTGGAATACATAATAGTATGGACACCATTAATGAACTTGAAGTTATTAATATAAGGGAAAATGCCATAATTACCATAATATACCGACAATATATAGCTCTACTTCATAATCTAATGACCTCAACATAGCTAAGGGAAATAGCTATATTATAGTATTAGTATCTTGTATCGTTCTATAACCATAACTTTAGTATTTTATTTCATACTTAAGTTATTTATCTTATGATACTTGCAGACTTTCTTATGCAACTTAACTTATATTTCCATTTACTATTAATGCGCTATAGCTTGATTACAGAAGGTGTCTTATATTCAAGAATTTGTTATCATTTTAGTCATTACTTTGAGAAATATCATTAGGACATGGTATCTCCCAATGTATTGGGAAAATCACTGTATCTTTAGCACCACCTCTAGTGTATACTTTTATTAAATAATAATGGTATTGTATGGGATGAAAGTCTATTCTTATAATTTTAATCTCTCCTGGTGATATCGTTACATTACCTGTCCATATTTTAATAATCTTATAGTTATCAGTTTTATCCATTATGCAAATTCTATTTACAGTAACTTCTATGTTACCAATATTCTTTACACCTATGAGTAGTGGCCAAGCCATTACTTTGCAAATACGGATTTTTTCTATGGATTTATTTTCAATTTGTTTAGCTTCTTTCTCTCTTACTTCACTAAGCATAGTCTGTGTAATTAATATAAGTTCAACAATGATTATAGTTACTAGGATTAAAAATAGCATCACTAGATTACGTTTACCGGTCATGAAGTAATTCCCGAGATTAATAGAGTTTAATGTATTTTTATAAAACTATTCTCTCGAACAATAATAGTCTATCATTGGCTTTGCATCTTAGTGTTTAGTGTTCTCCGCTTAAATTTTATTTACAGTAACTAACGGTATAGATAGAATTGGTGTTAAGGTGCAACAGCGATGTATGCTATTGAAGCTATCGACCTTCATAAAACATATATTACTAAGAGAGGCTTCATAAGACGGCGTATTGAGAAGGTAAAGGCACTTAAGGGGGTATCATTTAATGTAAGGAAAGCTGAGGTATTTGGATTATTAGGTCCTAATGGAGCTGGTAAAACAACAACTGTTAAGATTCTAGCAACACTGCTTTTACCTGATAAGGGTACGGCTAAGGTTATGGGCTATGATGTAGTAAATGAGCCGCAAAAAGTTAGGGAAATTATTGGTGTATCATTAAGTGTTGAGAGAGGTTTCTTTTGGAAATTAACTGGTTATGAAAACTTAAAGTATTTTGGATTGCTAAGGGGTCTTAAGGGAGCTGAACTTGAAAATAGGATACGTTACCTTATGGACTTATTGGGCTTAAAGCAACTAGGAGGCTATACGAAGTTTTATGAAGAATACAGTCTTGGCATGAAGGCCAGATTAAGTATTGCTCGTGCTCTCCTCCACGATCCAGAAGTATTAATGCTTGATGAACCAACTCTCGGCTTAGATCCTCATAGTGCTAGAGCAATACGTGACCTCTTGGTAAAATTAGCTAGAGACGAAAAGAAGGCAGTACTAATGACATCACATAATATGTTTGAAGTAGAGATGATATGTGACAGGGTAGCAATAATAGATAAGGGAAAGATTATAGCTATGGGTACCGTTCCTGAGTTAAAGAGACTTGTGTCTAAGGAAACTCCTATAGTAATCGATGTATGGAAACCAGGCTACTCTATAAACGGATTACTTAAAATGCTAAGAAGAGATGTTGGTACTACATTAAGTATTGAAGAAGGGAGAGGAGGATACATTAGAATTCGCATCCTTACCCCTATAGGTGAAGAGGAAAGGGTGATACATAGAGTAATAAATACATTGTTCGGTATTGGTGCTAGAGTTCGTGAGGCAAAAATAGTTGAACCAACACTAGAAGACGTTTTCATAAAGTTAACAGGGGAGACTATATGATTAGTCTAAAGTACTGCTTTTCAGTTATGAGAGCTGGATTGTATGCTTATATTTGTTGGCTTAAAAATAATAAGTCATTAATGTTCTTTATGGTATTCTGGCCATACATCACAGCAGCTTTCCTATTAGGCTTGGGCATGTTACTAGGTAGCATTGAGGAATATAAGACTAAGATGAACATTGCTAACCCTGTATTCTATATTGTCGCATCAGGAGGTATAATGGTCTCAAGCATAAGTATTGTGGATTCGGTAGTTGGCGCTACATTAAGACATAGATGGATTGGTACACTTCCCTACATAGTATCTAGTCCTCCAGGATTCATATTATCTGTAATGTTTGGCCCCATACCCGACTCAATGATCTCTAGCTTCATAGCCTTAACCTCTATACTCCCTATTGCAACATATTTTGAAGGTATTATTGGCTCTCTTAAAATTTTCATAGTATTAATGGTGATATACTTAGCAATGATACCTCTTATAGGATTATCTATAATCGTAGCAGGACTAACGTTAATTCTTGGTGAAGAAACTAATATAGCAGCATTTCTTACCCCATTTATGTTACTTGTAGCAGGAGTATTCTATCCTCAGACAATACTACCTGAAGTACTAAGAGCTTTAGGCTTAGTTATACCGTTAACTTATGTTGTTTCAGCTACTAAACTATTAGCAACATATCATATACCACCATTTAATGCACTAATAGTATTAATGGGATTTATTGCTGGTTTAGCAATTATATATAATTCAATGTCTATACCTGGCATTAAAGCTATTGAAAGGAGGGTTTTAAAGAGTGGTATTCAGGAGTAAACTAAAGGCTATTATATGGGTTCATACATTAAGACTTGGTCGTTATAAGTATGGGATTTTAAATATGATACTTGTAGATTTATTATGGTACTTAGTATTTCTATTAGGAGCATTAATGTTTGTACCTAAAGAAAGGTTTACAATGATGTCATTAGTTACTTTCTGGGGTATTATCCAGTGGAGTATGATGAATAATGTTGTATGGCTAATAGCTGGATGGACTTGGTTTGTACTAGCTACAGGACTTGCTGAAGAACATATAATTCACCACGTTAATCCGCTATTATTTATTTCGGGTAGACTCATAACTGGATCAACAGTTAGCTTAATAGCAATACCATTAATTATGATAATATTCGTAGGTGTCATTGGTAAATCCATATTTACATGCCATAACCCATTATTTCTTATTGCTGGATTACTCTTAGTATTATTATATGCTACCTTATATGGGTTAACATTAGCTGCTTTAGGATTAAGACTCCAAGTACCTGGCGTAATGTTAGATATAATTAATATATTCATGTACATTATTGGTGGTCTTGGCGTACCCGTAGCCTTAATGCCCCCTATGTTAAGAGAACTTTCACTCCTATTACCATATACTCATGCAGCAGAACTTACTAGGTATGGAGTTCTTGGATTAGAACCCTATCTTGGATTACAGACAGTAATCACTATCTCAGTAACCTATTTAGTGGCTTTGCTTCTATTAACCATGTTCATTGTTAAGAAAGTTACTAAATATTTAAGAATTCATGGTGTGAGAGCTGTAGGTCTCATGTAATGTTTATACTTTAATATGTTAACTCGACTTATATTAACTACTCAGAATAAGATATGTTAGAATTATGTTAGGTGTTTCAGCTTGAGAAGTAGTCTTGTTAAGGAGGGTATTGAAAGAACACCTCATAGATCATTATTTAAGGCTATGGGTTATACAGATGAGGAACTGCGAAGACCAATAGTAGGTGTTGCATGCGCTTGGAATGAGATTATACCTGGTCATATACATCTGAGGAATATCGCTGAAGCTGTTAAAGCTGGTATTAGAATGGCGGGAGCTACGCCAATAGAATTTGGTGTTATAGGTGTATGTGATGGTATAGCTATGGGTCATATTGGTATGAGGTATTCTTTACCTTCACGAGAAATAATTGCTGATAGTATCGAGGTTATGGCTGAAGCACATAGATTCGACGCTCTTGTTCTAGTTGCTTCATGTGATAAAATAGTGCCTGGAATGCTTATGGCAGTTGCAAGACTTGATATACCATCAATTCTTATTGCTGGAGGACCTATGCTTCCTGGGAAAGTGAAAGGCAAATACATAGATACTAAGGATGCATTTGAAGCTATAGGTAAATACAAAGCTGGTAAAATGACTCTTGAAGAACTTAAGGAAATTGAAGATAAATGTTGTCCTACATGTGGTTCATGTGCTGGAATGTTTACTGCTAACACTATGAATTGCTTAGCAGAAGCTCTAGGTATAGCACCTCCAGGAAATGGTACTATACCTGCTGTTTATGCAGAGAGGATTAGGCTTGCAAAATATGTTGGAAGTTTAATAGTTAAACTAATTGAAAAGAACATAACTCCAAGCATGATATTGAAGAAGGAAGCTTTTCTTGACGCTATAGCTGTTGACTTAGCTTTAGGAGGATCAACTAATACCCTACTACATCTACCAGCAATAGCCCATGAACTTGGAATAGAGATCTCCCTTGACATATTTGATGAACTTAGTGAGAAAGTTCCTACACTATGTAAATTAAGTCCTGGAGGACCATACTTTGTAGTAGATTTATATGAAGCTGGCGGCGTACTTGCTGTAATGAAAGAACTAGATAGACTAGGTTTAATACATAAAGATAGACTAACTATAACGTTAAAAACCGTTAAAGAGCTTTTATCTAATGTAGCTGTCGTTCGAAGAGATGTTATTAGAAACATAGAAAATCCGTGGAGTCCTAGAGGTAGTATAATAATTTTGAAAGGAAGCCTTGCTCCAAAAGGATCTGTACTAAAGGTTTCAGCAGCTCCTGAAAAAGTACCTATATTTGAAGGAACCGCCAAGGTATTTGATTGTGAAGAAGATGCTGTAAAAGCCATCCTTAATAATAAGGTATCACCTGGTGATGTGGTTATAATAAGGTATGAAGGACCTATAGGAGGACCTGGTATGAGAGAAATGTTATCAGCTACAGCAGCTATTACTGGTATGGGTTTAGAGGAATTCGTAGCCCTCGTAACTGATGGAAGATTTTCAGGTGCTACTAGAGGACTTGCAATTGGTCATGTTTCTCCAGAAGCAGCTGAAGGAGGACCTATAGCTATAGTTCGTAATGGAGATCGTATTAGAATTGATATTAAGAATAAGAGAATTGACATCCTAGTTCCTGAAGACGAAATTAAAGAAAGGTTAAAGAAATGGAGTCCACCTAAACCTAAGGTAACTAAAGGATATTTAGCTAGGTATTCAAAGATGACTACATCAGCTTATACAGGAGCGGTGTTCAAGATCTAGAGAATGAATATCAAAAATAAATGTAATTAAGTATATTGCTAGTACATCGAGTAAACTAGATGACATTAGATATCTAGATGGTAGTGTCTATAGGGTATTTGTCAATATCTATTAGTCGATGTATATCTAGTGATATTAGTTTAGCTTTAGAGGGTCTACCAGTATATGGATTCCAGCCTCTTGCTGCATAGTATTCTCTTTTCATGGATTCGAGTTCTTCAAGTGAAAGCACTAATCCCTTACTGGGACCATCAGTTATAGGTTCTTTAAGAATTCTTTGTGGAAGGATATCATCTCTTACTGGTTCTAGTCCTTCGTGTAAGTTAAATAAATGTTCAAGATTAACCGTGCGTTCTCCTATATGTAGGGCTTCTCCTTCACTTATATCTAAGCCTGTTAAGGCATTAATTATTTCAGCTTGTTCTCCTGGTCCAAAGACGTGTCTTGAGAATTTGCATAGACCTGTTATGTCGAAGAGCGCCATTAGATCTTCAAGCTCCTTTATTAAAATTCCTTTACCCTTATATTCTCTAGCATCTACATCCCTATATACCCATAACATTTTAGGAACTTCTACAGCATAAGCTGCACTTGTTAAATGATCTCCTCCACGTGTTGAAACAGCATATCCTAATCCCATACCCTTTAGTCCTCTAGCATCATATGCAGGCAGTGTTAACCCCTTAACGTGAATAGCAAATTCAATACCACGACCACCAATTTTCTCTACAGCCTCTTTAACTCCATCAGCTAATAATTCACCTAGTTTACCTTCTCTTAAGGCAATTTTACGTATAGCTTCTACTAAACCTTCTAAGTCACCCCATTTTGGTTCAAGTCCATCAACATCATCTTTAGTTAATATTCCTCTCTCTAATGCTTCAAGAAGCCATCCAAGAGTTCCACCTAGACTTATAGTATCTAGACCATATTCATCAGCAAAGTAATTTAATATAGCAATAGGTTCTACATCACAAAAGCCTAAATTAGTGCCAAGAGCATAAACAGTTTCATACTCGGGTCCATCTACTTCAACTTCTTTATCCTTATACCTTACCTTTATTATTGAACTACAAGGTCTATTACAATATGGGCATGGATTTCTACCTATCCTCTTATCTGGAGCCCAATATGCTAGTCTTTTAACTGCTTCTTTTGCATCCGGACACCATTCCAGTGTACTTTTCTTCCAGTTAAGTGATGGAAGTACACCATAAATTTCGCCAGTAAATTTAACCATGGCAGGAGTTCCATAGTTCATAATACCTTTACTTGATGGATGTTCAAGTATTCCAGTACTCCATTTCTTTACAAGCTCCTTAGTCTTTTCTTCATCATAGGGTTTTAGATCTTTTGCACCTTTAACTATTATTGCTTTAATATTCTTTGAACCCATAATAGCTCCTAAACCCGTTCTTCCAGCTTGTCTACCATTACAGTCAATACAAGCTATTTTAGAGAGCTTTTCTCCTGCAGGACCTATAATGCAATCAGCATAACCGGGGCCATATCTCTGCTTAAGCTTTCTTCTAGTTTCACTGACAGTTAATCCCCATAGATCTTTAGCATCTTCAATGCTTATACTTTCATCATCTACTACTATTACACTTGGCTCAGTTATAGAACCCGTAATAACCATGGCATCAAATCCTGCTCTCCTTAAATTATATCCTAGCCATGCTCCAACAGATGCCCTTCCCGCAAACCCCGTTAATGGACTCTTAGCTGCGATGATAGTCTTTGATCCTGTAGGAATACCCGAACCTACAAATAACCCTGGAGCTATTATTAATGGATTCTTAGGGTCTAATGGACTTACATCTCTAGGCCCATAGCGATGAAGTAAGTATATTGCAAGACCCCTACCACTTAAAATTAACTTGTAAACTATATCATCTATATTTACTATTTCATGTTTTCTATGATCTAAATCAACATGTAATATACGCTTCCATAACCATGCAATGGACATGATCGTTACCTATCATTATTTAAGAGTTCTTAGAATTTAAGCTTAATTACGTAACTAGTCTTTTAAGCAAGGGATTCTTCAATGTATGATTAAGGACATTAATGCCTAAGAACATAAAATGATAAGGTAAAGCACTTACTTTTCACAATATGTAATAAGGGAAGTACTTAATCGAGTAAAGTTTATGCTAAGCTTAATGGATTCAATTTGTCAATAACTATTGCAAGATTGTTTCTATTAAAGTAAGCTACTCTTATGAATACTGAAATATACATTATTGAGATGAGTCCAGTTAACGCTATTAGGAGAGATTTTCGTAAAGACCTCCTAATAGACTAAATACCTTATCTTCTAACAATATAGAGTTGAGGGAGATGATACTTTGGTAAGGAGGAAAATATTAAACCTCTTAAAAGATATTGAGAGAGTTGAAAGGGAGGCTAGGAGGAAGCGTAACATAGTTATTCGTTGGAAGAAGATGAAGATTAGGGGTAGCTTTGTGGCTTTAAGGATAAAGGTTAAAATATGCTATAAGAATAGATGTGTTGAAGCTTTAGCCTTACTGAACACGGGTTTTGAAACTCCAATACCTATGGTATCGTTACCTATAGATTTAGCTGAAAAACTAGGTTTAGAAGTAGGTTCTGCTATAGAATTTGAAGGACCCGGCCTTACACGAGGTGCTTCATATCATGGTGGTGAAGTGAGTATAATAGTTAGTTCTAAGAATGAGGTTAGAGAGATTAAAGCACAAGCTCTCATTACTCCAGGTCAGATAAGTGTATTGAGGCTCTAGGTATTGTAATAGATTTAAAAGGTAAGAAATGGTGGTTTACATAACCAACATCTTCATGTAGTATTTTAGGTATTCTCTTTCAGTTAATTCCAGCTCCTTAAGCTTAAGATACTCTTTACTCAAGCAATTACAAGTTTTCTGGAGAATCATGGGACATGATGTATTAATGGAGAGCGATTTTAAGGATCAGTATGGAGTCTAAAGTAAGGGTTTTTATTTACATCATTTTGAAAGGTTATGAATTTCTTTGATTATTGCTTTAACCAGTTTTTCTACTGCTTTAAGGGCTTTCTCAATATCCCTAGGCGTTGCCCATTCCTCATAGAAGTTTATATGCATTGAAGAAGCGTGGGCCCAAACATCTAGAACCCAATCACCTAATTCTTCAGCAATCTTATTCTTATACTCCCATAACTCTCCATGACTAGTAATCCTCTTACCCGTTTTGACATATGCATGGGCCTTAACGGCCAACGCACAAGCCCCCCAAATTTTTTCAGATGCTTGTTTTAGATTTCCATCCTTAAGCTCTTTTTCAGCCTGTTTAAGTAATTCAATAGAAGCTTCAATATACTTTCTACCTCTATTAATGGGGTCTAGATTGCGAGTAACTATTTCAGCTAAGAACTCTTCAATACTCATATCCATTTCACGAGCTCTTTTGTAAAGCTCCTCAACAATACTCTTAGGTAATGTAATAGTTGTTGACTTCATTACGGTATCCCAAAATATTGAATCACTATTTCTAAATATAAACTTTGACATTTTCTATGAAACCACGTAGAGGTATGAACACTTATGAATATTCATAAACTTTACTTTCTACTTGAGTCTCATAATTATAGGAACTAATATTAGTCCTATTGATGCAAATACTAATAATGGGAGATTAGGGTTTATACTCCACAAGTAGCTTCCTATGAGTGGACCAGGTATCATACATACTTCGTTAATTATGGTGTAGGCTGAGAATACTGTAGCTCTATTCTCCTTACTGGTTATCTTCGAGGTATAGGAGAGAAAGGCTGTATTTGAAAATGCTGAATCAAAGGAATTTAATATTAAGGGTAGCAACGCTATCCACACATATACTTTCCCGACAAGATGTAGGTAAAGCATGTAAGATATAAACACCGTTATTACGTAGATCAGGTATCCTATTCTTTCACCATATCTATCAATTACGTAGCCTGCAAGAGGAGCTGAAATTGCATCAATAAATCCACACAATGCATAAAATACTCCAAGTACTTCAAGGTTTAACCCTGCGACCTCCTTAAGGTGTAGAGGTAGATAAATACTTGTTAGTGGCTGAATAATCGCTAATACTATAACTATTATGGTTAAAGGTAAACCTACTCCTAAGATTACTTGACTAGCACCTTTAAGCGGGCTTAGAAGCTGTAACTTAATACTAAAATATCTTTTTTCTACACTTTTTCTGGTTTCAGTAAGAAATAACGATAGTATAAATGCAGATACCCATAGCATTAAAATAATCTTTAATGCAACTTGAATGCTAAGCCATCCTGCTATCACTCCTAGAATTATAGAGCCTGCAGCCATAGACACTAGTCTAACCATTCTACTAATTGCAAAAACTCTTGCCCTCCATCTATTCTCGACAGATTCGGCGTACATAGCTAATAATGGTGATGAAACAACTATTCCTCCTATTGAGCGACATATCAAGAAGATAAAAAGAATAAAAGGATTAACTACCATAAGGAGAGGAAAAATCCCTGCTATGGCAATTGTTAGTCCTATTAATATTGGTGGTTTTCTACCTTTTATATCACTAAAAATACCGCTCATTAAGCCAGGTACGAAGACTATTAGGTAGTTTATGAAGTAAAGCCATCCTACTAAGGCTATATCTCCAGCTTCTTTGATTAATATGGGAAGAATCCATCCTAAAAAGCTAGTGGAAAAGCTTAGTAATGCTGTAAGTCCAAAAAGTATCACCAGGTTTCTCTTACACATATAGTCTTCCCTTCAATGCCCGTTATACACTTACCCACATTCATAGAGGTTAAAGCACATTTTCTCTAAGAATAACCATAAATATTGAGTATCTTCCATCGTCAAGCCTTAATGAAGGCCCTTTAATTACATTGTTCTCTATTAATGTATTAAGGGCGTTTTCGAATATTAAATGGTATACTTGATTAAATGCTTCCTTAAGAGGTATATTATTTCTTGCAGGTGATGTTCTACTATAGTACTCTTTAATGATATTTAACTTACTCTTAAATCTATTAGCTATAGCTTTAAGTATTAACCTTGATAAAGATTTTATCTTCTCATAGTCTTCTGCTGTAAATACAGGTATATTCAATCTCCATACATTTCTATCTAATACCGTTACATACTTCAATGTTAGTAGTAGAGATAAATCCATGGCCAAACTTAGTTCATCAATATTTAACTTGTTTTGTAGATCTCTAAGAGTAAGATCTTCATATACTAATGCTTCTAATATACTTCCTATTTCAATCATCTTAGACTTAATTTTATCGAGGCCTATCCCTCCACTATACCATAGCCATGCGAGATCAGGAAATGCTATTCTTCCACCTTTAGGAGGTAGTCTGCCATGAGAGCTGAACCAATACTTTCCAAAAATTCCATTATGACCCCACATCCATGCCTCTTTTAGATCTATTAACCCTACTTCAAATCCTGTAAAAATATACTCTCCGCCACCAGGCATTTTCTTAGACTTAAGAAGTAGATTTTCTTCAGAAAGTACATCGAGTCCTTCATAATCCAACGTAACTGCTCCTATAATAATATACTCTAAGTCATTAAATCTAAGACCTCTCTTAACAATTACTAAGTCATTGATTACTTCCTGTACTTTCTTCATATTATTTTTAACAACTTCAACAATATCATTAATTAAATCATTTATTAAAGGCAGCAGAATTTTTTGATCTTTTGATGTGAATATTGCAAATGCAGGTCTATAAAGATCATTTACTTTCTTAACAAGACCGCACTTAGTAAGCTCATTAAGATGTCTAGTAACCTCTTCTATGGGCATATTTAGTTCTCTAGCAATATCCTCAATAGCAAGAGGCCTGGAATTTATTAAGAGTAATAACCTCTGTCTTTCAAGAAGAGCTGTTAAAGCATAAGGATTACATTCCTCTCCCTCACTACCACACATAGCAAATTGTATAAGCTTACCCATACCTTACCCACCACTATAGTTAAGATAACTCAACATAAATATTTCCATGAGTTGAGCCGAGTAGACAAATCATCAACCTAAGACTACGATAACGTATTATGAATTAGCTTATATATTTGTATTACAATAACGTATTACATAGTGGTAGGAGTGTCCGTGGTTATAAGCATTAGGATTCCAGAGAAGCTTAAGGAG
>Ga0190367_1000955_pt1 | contig 18252 bp, 15 predicted proteins | sample 4872181011_MG_FD_171838 | JGI IMG/M metagenome (GOLD analysis project Ga0190367, IMG submission 171838) | Hydrothermal vent microbial mat bacterial communities from Southern Trench, Guaymas Basin, Mexico - 4872-18-10-11_MG | ecosystem: Environmental > Aquatic > Marine > Hydrothermal vents >...
TCTTTGGTAAATTTAGAGAGTTTGTTGGGAAACCTCTTATTGAACTTAACTGTAGTGAATGTAGAATTATCGATATTTTAAAGCGAATTATTGTTGATGATAAAGCACTGTTAGATATTGTTTTAGAAGGCAATAAAATCAGAAAGAGTGTTAGAATACTAGTTAACGGTGTTGATATTAGAAAATTGGATGGATTAGATACTGCAGTTAAGGATGGCGATTCAATACTTATAGGCCCACCTCTCTCTGCTGGTGGTATGGTTGACATTACTGCTAAGCCATTTTCATTTAGGTTAGCAGAAGCTGAAGGCATAATCCACCTCAGAAAACAAACTATTGAGCTAATTAAAAGTGGCAAAGTCGAAAAAGGTGATGTCTTTGAAGCTGTTAAGATTGCAGCTATAAATGCTGTAAAATCTACTCCACATATACTCGCATATTGTCATCCAATTAAGATAACTAATGTTAAAGTTTTAACGGTAGTTCAAGATGATTCAGTAAAGGTTAACGTTATTGTCAAGAGTATTGAGCAGACTGGTGTTGAGATGGAGGCGTTAACTGGAGTTATGGCTGGATTACTAACTATATGGGACATGGTTAAGAAATATGAAAAAGATGAATCTGGAAATTATCCAGATACATGGATTAGTAACGTTAGAGTTATTAGGAAAGAAAAACTGGATATCAAATAGGTTGTTAGCTTTTAGGAGTAATAGACCTTTTTTAGACATCTTTATTTTGGCTTATTACCTAATTGTTTTTTGATGTCTAAATATACTGGTCATGAAAGAGAGTTAAAGGTTAAGGTTAAAGCAATTATAGTAACTGTAAGTACATCTAGGTTTGAGGCGTTTAAATCTGGATTAAAAGTTAATGATGAATCTGGAGATTATGTTGAGTTTTGTCTCAGAAAAATTAATGCAGATATAGTTAAGAGAATAATCGTGCCAGATGATATAAGCGAAATTAGAAACGTTATTAATAAACATATGGGTAATGCAAATCTAGTAGTTTTTATCGGTGGAACCGGATTAACTAAGACAGATATTACTTATGAAGCTATAAAGCCAATTCTAGATAAAGAATTAACTACTTTCCCATCTCTTTTTACGTATTTAAGTTATGGAGATGTCGGAACTGCTGTACTAGCAAGTAGGGTACTTGCTGGTGTTAAAGATAAAATGTTGATATTTTGTCTACCAGGCTCAACTGGTGCCGTTAAATTGGCGATGGAAAAGATAATTATACCTGAGCTAGGACACTTATTTAATATGATTCATAGCGAATAAAAGATTGAGATTTAAATCTATATTTAATGATCGCTACTAGATTGTTTTAAACTAATAATGTATTGCTTAATTTTACAGGCTGAACATACATCACCATAACTTGCGCCACCACAAATCTTACAAGTATTATACTCCTCTCTTGGAAGTGTTTTATCTAAAATGGGTATTAACTTGTTGGTAAATATAGAGAAGAGTTGAAACTTTATATTTCTCTCTCTTCTTTCCCATATATCCAAAATCTTCTTTCTTCTAATAGATCTTGCTCCCTTAGCATATGGACACTTTCCATATCTAAAGGGAAGGTTATTATAGGAAGCGTAGTACAAATTATCAAATTCCGGTATCTTAATTAGAGGTTTTATTCTCCATACTTGGGATGGATGCATAGGTGGAAGTACAGGCTTAAGTCTCCTTAACTGATCAAATTCACCCGTAAGAAATAAGTTAAGCATAACCTCTACCGTATCATCAAGATTATGTCCAAGAGCTAATGCATTAACTCTATATTCCCTAGCCAACTTATTTAATGTCCATCTACGTAATGTACTACATGTCGCACATATCCTCTTATCATATTTTGTATTCTTAAAATCTGGAATTTCAAATCCATCTACATCTCTATATCTATAAACATAAATTTCTACATCTAGCATCTCAGCCAATTCTCTAGCTTTCTTCTCACTTTCTCTAGAATATTCGCCTATACCAGCATTTACATGAAATGCAATAAACTCTATATCTGAAGATAATGTTTTTAAAGCGTGTAAAAGTGAGGCACTATCTTTACCACCACTAATAGCTACGCCAACAACTCTAAAGTTCCTAAGCATCTTATATTTATCAACTGTTTTTTCAACACGTCTTAAGTAGAACTTTATAAAGCAGTCTTTACATAGCCATAGCCTAGCATAATTCAAATAAATTACTGCTTCATTAGCATTACATCTGCCACATAATTTTGTCATGCAATATCATTAATAACAGAGTATATGTAGGATAAATAAATTGAGGTAACATGTACTATGTATTTACCTCGATTTCTCTTTCTAACACCTCATCTATATCATAAAAAATATAGCTCTAGAAGAGTAATCAATTATTGAACTTCTTAATTAATGGTGTCTGCTATGAAGTTAAAGGGTTATACAGGTAAAATTCTATGGGTAGACCTTACTAAGGGAAAGATTGAGGCGAAAGATACTCCAAAGGACTTAATTAAGATGTTTATTGGTGGTAGGGGTTTTGGCGCAAAACTACTATATGACTTGTTAAAGCCAGGTGTTGACCCATTATCTCCAGAAAATGTATTAATGTTCATGTCTGGTCCTTTAGTAGCTACAGGTGCTCCGGCTGCAGCAAGGGCAGCATTAATAACGAAATCTCCACATACAGGGACTTTCTTAGATTGTTACGCTGCTGGTGACTGGCCAAGCTGGATAAAGTTAGCTGGTTACGATGGTATTGTTATAATGGGTAAAGCTAAGAAATTAAGTTATCTCTATATAGGAGATGACACGGTAGAAATTAGGGACGCATCTCACCTTAAGGGTAAAGGTGTACTGGAAACTACAGATATTCTATTCAGAGAGTTAGGTATTAGTACAAGAGTTGCTTGTATTGGTCCAGCAGGTGAAAATCTAGTTGAGTTTGCAAGTGTAATGTGTGATAAGCATCATGCATTTGGTAGAGGCGGTGGAGGAGCAGTAATGGGATCAAAGAATCTAAAGGCAATAGCTATCTCAACAGATAATAAAACTGTTGAAGTCGCTAAGCCAGATGAGTTCATGAAATTTGTTAGTGAAGTCATCAAAACTGAAATTAAGGGTCCAGATCATGAGTGGGCTAGAACAGATGGTACGCCAATAATTGTTGATTGGTCAAATGAAGCTGGAGTATTGCCCACACACAACTTCCAGAGGGGGGTATTCAAGTTTGCTGATAGAATAAATGCTGAAGCGCTAAAGAAGTATAGAGAGAAGAAGGATGCATGCTATAGATGTCCTATTGCATGTAGGAATATCGTTAGGGTTAAGAGAGGTAAGTATGCTGGAGTTAGAATTGATGGTCCAGAGTACGAAACTATAGCTATGTCAGGTTCAAACTGTGGTATAAAGAGGTTGGACGCAATTATAGCGTGGAATAAGAAAGTTGACGATTACGGTATGGATACAATTTCACTTGGCGCTACAATAGCTATGGCTATGGAGGCATATCAGAGAGGATACCTAAAGAAGGAGGACCTAGATGGATTAGAGCTTAAGTTTGGAAATGAGGAGGCTTGGCTGAAAATCGTTGATTACATTGCATTTAGGAAGGGCATTGGAGACGTATTAGCTGGTGGTGTAAAGAAGTTAGCTGAATATTTAGGTGAAGATGCATGGAAATTTGCTATCCATATTAAAGGGTCAGAGTTCCCAGCATATGACCCACGAGGCTCATTTTCAATGGCACTTGCATATGGAACTGCAGATAGAGGAGCTGATCACTTAAGGTCATGGCCAATAGCATATGACGCATTTGGAGACTTAGATCCATTTGAAGTCGAAGATAAGCCTCAAATTGTAATTGATGATCAAAATAGAAATTCCGTAAAGTGGAGTATGGTATTCTGTGACTTCTATGCAGTTGACTATGAGACTATGGCGAAGTTCTATACATTAGTAACTGGTAGAGAGATTACTAAGGAGGAGCTTATGAAAATTGGTGAGAGAATATGGAACGTAACTAGGATGTTCAATGTGAGGGAGGGCTTTAGGAGAAAAGACGATTATCCACCATACAGGATTATGAGAGAAGCTGGTAAGGCTGGTCCTTCAAAGGGTAAGAAGGTTACAAAGGCTATCTATGAAAAAATGTTAAATAAGTACTATAAGCTTAGGGGCTGGAATAGAGAAGGTATTCCAACTAAGAAGAAGCTTAGGCAATTAGGGCTGAGAGACCTAATAAAGGACCTACCAACCTAGCCTCCTAATTTTTCAACCACCTAATGAATGATATAATATCCCATACCTTTTTATCTTTGTTAATTTAGTTTTCATTTATAGAGGTTGATTACGCTATGAAAATTACTGTTTTAGGTGTAGGTACGATCGGTAAAGTTATTATCCGCGATCTTCTTGAGAACTGGAGAGTTGATGAAATTATAGCCATAGATTATAACTACAAGGAGTTGAAGAAGTTTGTTGATTCTCTTGGTGATCCAAGAGTTACTCCACTAAAAGGTGATATTAGAGATATAGATTCAACCGCTAAGCAGATGGAGATGGGCGACTATGTTGTAAATGCAACATGGTATGAATTTAATATCCATGCTATTAAAGCGATGTTGAAAGCGAAGAGGGACATGATTGATCTTGGTGGTCTCTATTGGATGACTAAGAAAGAGTTGGAATGGGACGAAGAAGTAAAGAAAGCTGGACTAACATTACTACTTGGTGCTGGAGATGATCCTGGAACCTCAAATGTCCTAGCTAGGTATGGATCTAATAAGCTAGATGAAGTTCGTGAAATACACTTTAGGTGGGGTGGAAGAGTCGTTGAGGAGGAAGAAGCTAGAGTATCCTTTGGTTTTTCAGTGTTAACAGTTATGGATGAAGCAACTATGAACGCTGTAATGTATATTGATGGAAGGTATATAGAGGTCCCACCTCTAAGTCATAAAGAGTTAACGTACTTCCCTGACCCTGTTGGCTACCAATATACATACACGATTCTACACAGTGAGTTAGCAACAATTCCTTGGACAATTAAAGGCGTAAAAACAGTTACATACAAAGATACTTGGGATGAATCGATGTTTCCAATACTCGATTTCTTAAAGGATGTTGGGCTGGTAAAGAGAGAACCTATCGATGTAATGGGTCAAAAGGTATCTCCAGTTAAGGTATTAGCATCATTAACTAAGCCGTGGGAACCCAAGAGTTACTATGGAGTACTTAAGGTAGTTGTTAAGGGTGTAAAGAATGGTGTGGAGACTAAGTATACATACTACGTTGGTCCTGTTGGATATTGGGAGAAATGGAATGCAGGGGCAACAGCAGTAACAACAGGGTTGGGCGCTACTGCGGGCCTAAAGTTACTAGTTGATGGACACGTTGGTAGAAAAGGTGTAGTACCTCCAGAGCTAGTGGATAAGCCAGAGTTATGGCTTAGAGAGCTTAGTAAGAGAGGCATAAATATAACTGAAGTCAAAGAGGAGATTAGACCAGTATAATAGGGCGGGTGTCACTAATATAAATAGCTAGCCTTAGTATATTGATTATAAAATTGCTTAAACAATTTTTTTATCCTGCCACTTTAAACATAAAATATATCATTAGCATAATTACTATAGCGATAAATACTAGGAATATCGTTAAGAAAACTAAGGGGTTTGCATGTACTACAAATGGAAACGGAAATATTACGACTCCTCCTTCTCCTCTGACGCCTAAACTAGACATTAGCACAAATCCTATAGCGATTAAAAACATTCCTAATATCCACAGCAGACCGACCATCATAAATTTATCCATAATGTTAAATGATGGCCTAGATCGAGAGGAGTATTCTGGAACCTCTTCACTCACGCATCTACTGCATATCATCAAATGTGGATAGTAATGGTATTCACATACTAAAGCACCACACCTTTGGCAAACATATTTAGCAGTTCTTTCGTTACAAATTTCACACATTGGTACACCCAACATGGATCACCAAAGTTTCCTTAAAATTAAAATATATAACGCTAATATTGTAACTAACAATAGGAGTTTAATTATTAAGATGAACTTAACTAAACTATCTTTACTCTTAATACTGCCTGTTGGAGATATGTGTTCCCTTGAAATATAGAGAATTTCTAATAGTTCCAGCATCTTTATGCAGACCCATTTAACAATTAGTAAAGAAGCATTAAAAATTATTTGAAGAATAGTTAACTATATAAAAAACAATTTAATCTTTGGCAATTTTTTGTCTGGAAACTGGCGAAAATAGCATTAAAATAACTATAACGCAAACTAAAAAGATACTTACTTATATTAAATCGGAACGATATAAAAATCAGACAATTCTATAGTAACTCTTGCGATGGAATCTCCTAAGTACTTAATCGCTATATGGAGAACGAAACTTTTTTTAACCTGGTATAGCTAAACTTCTAGTAATACAGTAACCATGATATCAGTCCTATATTTAAGAAAAGCTAAGTTATTCTCTCTACTCTTCTAAACCTGATTTAATTTTATTCTTGTAGATATTTGTAGTGATAATGTTAATAGTACTATTTGGTGATCAGTAGTATGAAATGTGTTTTTTGTGGTAATGAGATAGATTATAACCAGGATAAGTTTATTGAGCTAAATGGTGAGTATACTCACCTTGACTGCTGGGTAACCAATATGTTTAAGAAAGGAGGCTTTAATAAGGAAATTTTTGGAGCTTTAGCTACAGCTATAGACTATCTAATTTCAGCTAAGCAACTAATTTTAGAGGTTATATCTAAGTGTGAAGCATATAAAGAAGATTTATGTAGCTCTATAGATAGAATTGAAAGTGAGGCATCTATAATAACAAGATTCATTTTAGATAAAGTCTTGAAGTAACTCTTTTACGTCTTGTGACTATAGTCGTAAAAGAGTGCTGGATATATTAAGTACCAGTTTATTCGTATCTCAATGCTTCAACTGGAGGTATCTTAGAGGCTCTATAAGCTGGAATTAAGCCACCTAATATTCCTATTAGAATTGCAAGACTAACTGTTTCACCGATTAAAGTAGGTGTTATCGATGGAGAGGCGACAATTGTTATAGTTTGTCCTATTTTAAAGCGTTTCGCTGATAATAGGTACGCCCCTATAGTACCAGTAGCTATTCCTATCACACCACCAATCAAGCTCATTATAAATCCCTCTGAAAGTATTGTGACTAAGACTTCAATACTAGAAAATCCTATAGCTTTAAGTACACCTATCTCTCTAGTTCTCTCAACTACAGAAGTAAACATTGTAGCCATTATACCAGTTATAGCTACCATAAAAGCTGCTGAGGATAGTGAATATAGAAGAAAATCGAGAGTTTTAATTACGGATCCAATAGCATCTGCAATCTGCTGGAATGATATAACCTCAGCCAATCCTTCATATCTCCTCCTAAGTAATTCAGTTAAGCTACTTACATAAGTTGGATCTTTAACCGCAATTAGTATTCCAGAGTACTTATCTGCTCCGAGTAAGGCTGGGCCCGCAGCTTTAGGTAGGAAAATCGTTGTATCAGGATTTACAACTAATGCGCTACCATACTTCTCAAGTATACAAGATACTTTTATAGTTCTAGACTTAACCTTAATCTCACTATCTTGAGGAATTGGGACCGACACTGTAATCGCTTGTCCAAGCCTAATAAGCTGTCTACCTTTCTCATTATATACAATATCATATCCAACCATTCCAGCTGAATATGCTCCTGATGGTGGGATAATACCATCCTTAACTTTTAGGCTACCAATAGCCTTAAATACAAATTTAAGATCTGTAGCGTATAGAGTAACTTTAATTAGCTTTCCATCGCTTCTTCTAAAAGTAGCTTGGGCTAAGTAGAATGGCGACGCATCATATACCCCCTTTAAACCTTTAACATACATTACATCATTATCAGTCACGGTATAGCGTTCAGTCGATAATATAACTATCGTATTCTGACCTAAACTAGATAACTGCTCAGTTATTACCTGAGAATAACCTTCAACCGTACCTATTATTGATACCATAGCCGCTGGACCAATAGCGATCCCAATTATAGTAAGTATCGCTCTAAGCTTTCTCTCTCTTAATACATTTAATGCAAGCCTAATAACATCAGTAGGTAATATCATGGCAGATACCCTCACATCACCTCTTTATGTGACTTAGATAGTTTACTTATAACTATACATATACCTATACCTAAAAGTATCGCTACTATAGCTATTATACCACCGATAAACATAGCTCTACGAACACTTTCCTCAGCTAAAATATCTAAGATTCCTTTCTCTGGTTTAGTAGGTGGCTTTGGATATACCTCTACGGTAATTGGGAAATCTACCTCTATAGGCTCATAGAATGCATTCATAAACCTCACTACTATTGTAATATTTAATGTACCAGTATAGTTTTCCATATACCCATATAGGGTAATTGGCATTTGCGAACTAACATCTATATCTCCCACATATGAATAACTTGTATAGTTTAAACGGATATACTTACTTGGCTTTATAAATACTTCTGCCCCTCTCGCAGTATCAGTACCTAAATTAACTATAGTTGCAGATATCGTAAATTCACTATTTGCATATAATGGACTAGGCTCTACTGATATGTCTATCAACTTAAGTTCAGCTATACCCTCAACATATAGAATTACGGTTTGATTAAACGTTACTCTCATACCACTAGGATCTATATATAAAATAGTGACTAAAGCAGGTATACTACCAGTATATGACTGACCTGAAGATGAAGCATACCAACTTAACTTAACTGTCTGTTTAGGTATTATAACTGGAATATACTTAACAGCTGATGAAAAGGATACAACTGAGGATAAGCTGGATATAGATACATATACATCATACATCGGTCCAGACCCATTATTAAGTAAATATAACACTATTTGACTTCTCCTATTACCTATAAATACAGCTGACTTATTTTCTAGCACTAGTATATTCTCTGTTCTTCCAAGTACCCACATTGTAGCGTTAACTTCAAGAGCACGATTACAGTCCCACTCATCAAGGAAGAATAATATTATGCTATACTTATACCCTCCTGGAGTTACGCTTGAATTAAAATTAAGTGTCATTGGAATAACTATGAAATCTCCCTTACCTACTTCCCCAGATACAGCCTGTGTCGGTATATAGCCGGCTTGTAGAGATGAAGCTAACTGGGCTAGTTCAGCTGCTGATGATGCAACGTATGGTGTTACATTAAATGTTCCAGTACCTGTTACTGTAGATACCACACCATCAGGTAATATCACCTTAGCTACAACACCATACATTCTATCAAACCCAATATTCCTAAGTATAGTTAGTAGGTGTACACCTGCCGCACCAGGACCCGCGCTTCCAGATAACCAGTATGAAGTTGTAAATTCAATGCCCGATAATTTATCTACATTAATTGATATTAAATGATACTCTGTAACTGGATATCCCTCTCCACCACTTTGTAGGATATAATGTAAGATTAAGTTACAACTATAAGTTCCTGGCTTCACATCTCCTACATCAATTTCAAATCTTAATGTAAATGTTTGCCACGAGTTAATTGGGCCAGAAACATATGCAGATACATAATTTCCATCGTCATTTCTAAATCCATCTGGCAATACTAATGTTGCATTTACTCCAGATATTGGATAAGGTGATTCATCAGCTAATATTATGTTTAGCTTTGCATCTTTAGTATTGGGATATACCCTATAATTATTCTCCCAGTAATAATCCACTGTTTTTATGTACGGTAAGCCTGACGGAGGAGGATATACATACAAATATATGTATGAAAAGCATCTTTTCTTAATATCTGAGCCATATATAGATAATATATAACTAAATGTAGCATTAATCCTATAGTTACCTGGACTTATCTCTTTATCTACATTTATGTAGCATGTAAGGGATGATACATCTAACGATAACACAGCATCTGCTGTTGATGAAGTGGTATATATGACTGTAAAGCCCTTTGGCGTGTCTAAGGACATTCTCAGGGATCTAATATCGTATGGTCCACCATTAAGTAATATGATGGATAATGGCGTCATTTTTGCACCAGGATATACTTCAATAGGTTGATTTACGCCCCAATATGCACTAACTACTTGTAGATTTGAGCTATATTGCCTAGGGTCTGAAATAACGATATCTATATTAGTAGTATATGTATTGTGGATCTTAGCGCCATTCGGATCTATTATATACGTTATAGTTAGAGCCACAGGATAAGTTCCTGGCTTTACCCAACTCGATATATTCATGAAAAAGCTGACTGTAAATGTAGTTGATGACGGAATAACTCCAGACGGTGCATTTACACTATATATATTAAATCCATCGGGTACAGTAAGTTTTGCATCAACTGCGGATACATCTCTAATGCCCCAATTTGCAATATTAACAATAACTTCAATACCTTTTGCGCCTGGTAGGAGAGGTCCAGGCTGACCATTATAATTATACTCTATTGAGGTTATAACTAAGCTACTATTATACTCTGTTAATCTTAGATGAATCTTGGAACTATAATGTGCCTTTAAAATAGTATCCCCTATATATGCGAAACCATTAATTAGTAATGTGAAGTTATATAATCCAGGTGTTATATTACTAACATATATTGGTCCTAATGAAAATGTATCTATATCTCCATAATCCAGCATCCTATCAAATGTCTCGTTTAGCACATTAACTCTAGATGCCGTTTCGAATCCATTTGGTAAATATAAGTATATGGTTAAGGATCCTATTCTATAAAACCCTATATTTTGCACCTTAACTTCTAAATCAATCTCTCTAGATCCACTATATAGTGTATCTAGTCCGGACCAACCAACTGATATAATTGCGAGACTTAAATTGACTGGGTCATATATTTTAAGTGGAACCTCTAAGTATGCATAATATGTCTTACTTGCTCCACCATATCCCCTAAATGTAGACTCTATCTCAAGTGTTCCGTAATATACTCTTGGCTCAATCTCATAGTCTATATGTATTCCTGTGAAACTAAGTGTAGCAATCGAACCTCTAGTTAATGCACCCATGGAAACAGACACTTGATCAGGTTTAAAGCCATTAGGCATATATAATCGTGCATCTACATTACTCAGATTTGCTTCACCTATGTTTTTCAAATCTAGATTTAGTATTAAGTTCCTACCTCCAGGCGTTGCATTTATGTAGGATCCATCTGTTGCTGACCAATAGATATTATCGATTGAAAAATCAACTTTAGGGAAATCACTCACTTTAAGGGGAACGTTATCTAATGTAGAACTGCCGCTTTTTAGCTCACCAGCTTCTAAATACTTGTACTCTAGTTCTATAGTCGCATAATATGTTCCAGGCGCTAAACTACTATTAACATTTAAGTTAAAGTTAAACTCAAAGGTTTCTCCTTTATCTATATTTTGTCTAATTTTATCTTCTTCCTCCTTTACAAAGCCTACTGCTTTAGTCATATTTGAACCATATATATCAGTAAATCCCTGAGGTAACTGTAAACATCCAGTCACACTAACTAGATCCTTAAAGTTATTAGTTACTAATACAACTAGAGTTACATCCTTACTACCCGGATATACGTTCTTAGGTTCATCTTTACTACCCCAAAAAGTATCCACCAACTGGAAATACTGAGTAGAAGAGTCTGAAATTATGTTTATTGAAGGGGTGAGTACCAGCTCTAGTGCAAATAATAATAACATAATATAGGATAATACTTTAATTTTCTTCATGATCCCTCACCTATATTAAATATACTCTTACCGTAATTAGCAAAAGTTTCACGAATAATCTTACCATCTCTAATAAAGAGTATTCTTTTAGCGCAATTTGCAATTTCAAGAGCATGAGTTACGACAATAATCGTTTTTCCAGCTTCATTAAGCTTTTTTAAAACTTCCATCACCACCTTAGCCGACTTTGTATCTAAATTTCCAGTTGGTTCATCCGCTAATATAATTTCTGGATCTCCCACTATAGCTCTTGCTATTGCAACTCTTTGCTGTTGTCCTCCAGATAATTCAGTTGGTCTCTTAGATAACCATTCTAAATCCCCACCAACTCTGATTAATGCTTGCTTAACCATTTCAATCCTCTTATTCCTCGGAATACCTCTTACTATTAGCGGTAGCTCTATATTCTCAAGTATACTCATCCTATTGATTAAGTTAAAGGTTTGGAATACAAAACCAATCTTCTTATTCCTAATATATGCAGCAGTCCTATCATCTATATCGGTAACATCTACACCATCAAGATACACTTTCCCTCTAGTTGGTCTATCTAAAAGTCCAATTATATTAAGTAAAGTCGTTTTCCCATGTCCAGATGGACCCATAATAGCTATATAATCACCTCTAAGTATCTCTAAATCTATTCCCCTCAAAGCCCATACCTCAATTCCAGAAGCACTTCTATAAACCTTATGAATATCCTCTAGCTTAAGAACAACGTTAGTAGAGGCGTCATACTCATATTCTACATCTAAAAGTTTCATAGTTTGCACCAGCTTATTCTTTAGATACTCAATATAAATATGTCTAGATATATCTAATTTTAAAAATATTTATGAATAATACTACTATAAAAAACTATAGAGAAATTGATATTAGCCTTCCCAATATCCTAACGTAATTCAAATATTTATCTAAGAATAACATAAAAACCAAATCTCAAAATAAAAGGGTATTTTTATTTCAAGTGTATAAAAAATTCTCTTGCTAATAATTTAATTTATTAATGTAATATAAATGGAATAGTTTATTTTGCATAGAGTTAAGAAGGATTAGAAGGTGAGTTTTTAGTGAGTGAAGAAGAGAAGCTTAAAGAAGCTAGAGAGAGAATTAATCGAATGATGCAGATGAGGGAGAGATTAAATAGGATTAAAGAGAAGATGAATAAAATTAAGTATAAAATTGGTGTTATAAGTGGAAAAGGTGGTGTTGGTAAATCAACTGTAACTGCGTTATTGGCATTAGCATTTGCAAGTAAGGGATATAAAGTTGCTGTTTTTGATTCTGATTTTCATGGTCCATCGATTCCTAAAATGCTTGGTGTAGAAGGTGGTATTGTAAAAGTCACTAAAGATAAGAGGATTATACCAGTTGAAGGACCACTAGGAATAAAAGTAATCTCAATATACTACTTTCTACCTGACCCAACTACAGCTGTTATCTGGAGGGGACCTTTAAAGAGAAGCTTCTTTGAGGAGTTACTAGATTTAACCGAATTTGGTGATCTCGACATACTACTCTTCGACTTACCTCCCGGAACAGGCGATGAAGCACTAAATCTAGCTCAAGTTGTTCCAGGATTAACTGGAGTTATAGCTGTTACACAACCAACCGATGTTTCAGCAGTAGCTGTAGCTAAGGCAATAGATTTTGCAAATAAAGTCGGTATTAGGGTATTAGGTATTATTGAGAATATGAGCGGCTTCCTATGTCCAGGAGAGGGAAAAATATATAAAATCTTTCATGGTGAAGGAGGAAAAATGCTTTCAGTAAAGTATGGGGTTCCGCTACTTGGGCAGGTACCAATAGACCCGAGAATATCGGAGTATGGAGATAAAGGTTTAGAGAACTTAATTAAGAATTCAGAGACGGAGATAGCAAAAGAATTCATTAAAATCGCTAAAAAATTAATTGAGATAATAACTAAACTATCTTAACGCTATTTAGCGACACGTAGTGATAGCGAGATAAACTATTAAAAAACCCTTACTAAATTAGCTGTGAGGAATATCTTTGAAAAGCTAATATATGTAATATAATTAGTGTAAGTAGTTTACATTTCCCTCCATCTGGCCTTCTTCAAGCTAATAAGTATAAATGCTATAATCATTAGTGCTAGTATGATCCAGTGACAGCATACTGGTAAATCGGATACATTTGTCACACCTATGTAGACTCTTATTAAATGAGCAATATGTGTAGTTGGTATTATATAAGTTAGGTATCGCAGTGCTGTTGGTAATAGATCAAGTGGATAGTAAACAGGAGAGAGAAAACTAAATATCAATCCTAAGATATTTGATAGCCCGTTTATTAGTGTTGGGTTATTAATACACGTACCTAATACAAATCCGATAAATGTCATTGTTATATATGCAACAGCTAAGATAAGGATAATTATTATATTTTCTAAGATGCCCGTAGGCCTAAACATGTTAATCAAGTATAGTGCTGGTATTAATACTGGTATACCAAGTATAAACCCGGATAAACTGATTCCAATTATGTATTCATGTGACTTTAACGGTGATGCTACTAAAAAATCTTGTAACTTAAAGTATTGTTTATTATAGTAGAAGTCTTGGGATAAGAATATTCCTCCAAATGCTAAGCTTACAACCATAGCACCAATTAATCCATGTACTAACCCAATTTCACTAAATGCCCAATATAGAAAGATTATGGGTACAACTGTATAGCCAACTACTGTAACTATGGTTAATGGCTGCTTAAGCATTGGCAAGAAATTATAGTATGTCATTATAAGTATTCTCCGAATACTCACTTTTACTCACCGCCAACTAGCTTGATAAATGCATCCTCAAGTGATGGAGGTTTAATATTTACATACAGCCTATTTTTAACTGCTACCCTAAGAATTTCTAGTATATCCTCCTCATCCTCAGCATAAATTAAGTATTTATCTCCTTCTCTATAGTACTCCCAATTACTAAATAATTTTTCAAGATTCTTACCATTCCATATATAGATTGCAGTTTTAATATGTGCATTCCTAATTAATTCTTCGGCTGTCCCCTCACCAATTACCCTACCATTATCAATAATCGTTATTTTATCAGCTAGCTTTTCAGCCTCATCCATATAATGTGTAGTTAGTATAATAGTTTTCCCCTCCTTCTTTAATTTCTTTATATCCTCAATTAATGTTCTCCTGCCAACAGGATCGATTCCAATAGTTGGTTCATCAAGCATAAGTAGGTCTGCTCCAGTAACTAATGCTCTAGCAACAAGCAATCTCTGTTTTAACCCTCCTGAAAGATGTATATTTAGCTTATTCCTATGCTCCCAGAGTCCCATAATCTCTAATACCCTCTTAGCCTCACTTTTTGCAGTAGACCTATCCATACCCCATAATAATGCTGTGAGGTAAACCTCATTCCATGGTGTAATGAAGTTATATGGTTTACCCTCCTGTGGAACTACAGCTATGTGTTTCCTAATTTTATCAGCTTCATTCACTACATTAAAACCAAATACATAGGCTTCGCCGGATGTCGGCATTAATTGAGTGCCAAGTATTCTAAGTAGAGTTGTTTTTCCAGCACCATTTCTACCTAAGATGCAATGTATATCACCCTTTGAAATCTTAATATTTACATTTTTTAATGCCTTAACACCATTACTATACACTTTAGTAAGCTCTATAGTATTAACTACATACATCGTATTATTTCACCAATAGAAGACTCAATCTTTGTTCACTCGCTATATCACTTTTGTTCAGTTATAACCATAAACTACTACATTACAATATTAATTTTTACTCCACAAACTGGACATCTACCATTTTTAATATCAATATATCTAACTTGAAATCCTATCCTATCTATTACCTTATGACCACATGATGGACAGTACGTACATTCAAGTGGATGCCCCCATACGTTACCAATATAAACGTATTGCAGACCCTCATTCTTCGCTACTTCAGCATGCTTTTCAAGCAATTTTACAGGAGTCATCGGAACATTTAATAGCCTATAATCTGGGTGAAATCTAAGAAGATGGAATGGTGTTTCTGGACCTAAATTATCAACAATCCACCTAGCTAATTTCTTAACATCTTCAAGCCTAGAACCTTCATCTGTAGGAACAACTAAATTCGTAATTTCAATAAACACGCCTCTTCTTTTCATTTCTAAAAGTGCATCAAATATAGGCTCCGGTCCAGAAACTTGAATATATTTTCTATAGAAGTCTTTATTTGCGTTTCCCTTAAAATCTACAGTAGCAGCATCTAAATCCTTAGTTATTACCTCCAAAGCTTCTGTAGTCATATACCCATTAGTTACCCATGTATTAAATAAGCCATTTTTATGGGCTAAGCGCATAACATCTAAGGCATATTCTACAAATACTGTTGGTTCATTATATGTATAGCTGATGCCATGAGCCTTTAGCCTAATAGTCTCCTTAACAACAAACTCGGGAGGAATATAAGGCTCCATAATCTTCTTTCTCTGACTAATATCATAGTTTTGACAAAACTGGCATGCAAAATTGCATCCAGCTGTAGCAATAGACATAACCCAACTACCAGGCTTATAATGCATTAAGGGCTTCTTCTCAATAGGATCAACATTCATAGCAACTAAACGCCCATAATTGAGGGCATAAAGCTTACCACCAATATTTCTCCTAACTCCACAAAAACCAATTACACCTTCTGGAATTCTACAGTGTCTAGCACATAAATAACAGTGAACTTTATCATCACCTATTTTCCTATAAAATAACGCCTCATGATATTCTGTCTCTGAAACCTCTTTCATATTATACACTCCACAAATATAATTGGATAAATACGGCTAAATATAGGTATGATGCTTACGTCACAAAAAACTCTCATAAAGATATCTATTATTTAGATTTCTTAGATTGCTTCATAGACATTTTCTTAATAAAAATATTATAATCATCAACCATTCTACCTCGTTACCTGCTATTTGCTTCTCTAATGCTCATTATTAGGAGACTAATTATTTATTGGCGATAGACTTAAAGGAAGTCTACTGATAATCATAGTCAATAGTGATTAGGAAATGATTAAAAGCTATATCATTATACCTACTCTTTAACTGCTTTATCACAAGGTAGTAATATTATATTTTTGATGAAACGGTATTTTGTATTATTGCTTCTGCTTACTATAGTTATATCTGCAGGTCTAAATCCACCAGTTATCAAGCTAAATAAATCAGTTTATAAGATTGGCGAAAAGGTAATTATAACAGTTATTAACCCAAATAATGAGCCGATGGTATTTCCAAATCCAAATCCATATAAGATTATTTCTGTAGATACGGGAGAAACAGTGTATACCCCTATATCGCCACAAGTTCTATATAAACTGGAGGGTAGGAAGAGTTTTATTAGAGTTTGGAATCAAACTGACAATAGTGGTAATCAAGTTCCTCCTGGTAAATACGTGGTAGTTGTTCAATGGTCAGAAGGGGAAGTTAAGTCAGATACTTTTGAAATTAAGGGTGAAGAGGAAAATACCATTAGAGCTTATATTATGTGGACTGCATTAATAGGCCTCATGATCCTTATAATACTCGTATTTGTATATGTATCCAAGGTGAAATAGAAATTTATCTATCCGCGTATGATATTTAATTGGTATGACAGACAATTCAAAAGAGCTGGAAATGATAATGCGTAGAAAAATGCTTCAATACTTAAAGCAGCAATTGCTTAGACAAGTTAAGGCTTTAGAGAAAAAGGAAGAAGACATTTATGCTAAAATTAAACCATTGTTTACAGAAAAAGCATACAAGTATCTAATGGAGTTAAGGAATACTAAAAGGAGTGTCGCAGATAAAATAGTGAAGTACATAGTTCTTGGGTTATATTATGGTGCAATACAATACCCAGTTGATGAAATTGTAGTTGAATATCTAGAGAGAAAAATTGAAGGTAAAACTGGGCAGATCTACGTTGAAAGAAGAGGAGAATTAAAGGGTTTAGATGATGTTTTGAAGAGTGATGAAGACTAGAAGCCGATTCCATCAATTTTTAAGTTTTTATACTTATGTAGAATAGCCTTTATCCATGGGTAATTTCTCCTAATATTCTCAATAACTGTTTTATCATCATCATGATATTCAATTATATTAAAGTCATGAGTCGTCAGTAAATCTATCACATTGACTTTAAATTTTACTGTACTAGTATAGTATTTTCTTGGTCTCATAACTAAACAATGATATGGAATATTAAACGTCTCAAGCTGCTTCTTCGTGGTCGCTTCCATATCTAAGGGCCGGCCAGTTAATATAAGTATTCCATAGCCATCTGCATACTTATTTCTTAGTTCACCTATCGTATTCTCAATAGGCTTATCCAGATAAATATACTTATCACTTAGAAAGATTCTCCAGAATCTCCTTCTAATCTTTGGAGGTAAATCTTCTATTCTCTTATTTTGGTAGCCAATTTCCTCTAAAGAT
>Ga0190367_1000957_pt1 | contig 18212 bp, 14 predicted proteins | sample 4872181011_MG_FD_171838 | JGI IMG/M metagenome (GOLD analysis project Ga0190367, IMG submission 171838) | Hydrothermal vent microbial mat bacterial communities from Southern Trench, Guaymas Basin, Mexico - 4872-18-10-11_MG | ecosystem: Environmental > Aquatic > Marine > Hydrothermal vents >...
GAGAATAGGAATAGGGTTCCGGTGCAGATATTCGAGAAAATACTTGTTCTTTTAACTAGAGGTTAGTTTGAGGTTTTTGATTCCTATTGTTAGGAGGAAGAGTGTTAGGGGTACTTTCCTTTTATTTAGGTTGAGTTCTTCTCTGTCTAGTAATATTATGTCTTTTATTCTGCCTACTGTTAGTGCTGTTTTTTTGAGAGAGCTCCATGTTACTTCGAATCCATATGCTTTTTCCTGAGTTCTTATGATTAAGTCTACTTCGGTTTTGTTTCTCCAGTAGTAGGCTGCTGTTTTATACGTGTTTTCTAGAGTTAGTGTTCTGAGTAGGTGGGCTATGGCTATTGCTTCGACTATGTGTTCTCTTTTGACTAGGGTGTTGCACCACTGTGAGAATACTTTGTAGATGAAGGGGTCTGTGAAGTAGTATTTTCTTTCCTTCCGGGGGATTGGTTGTAGTCTGTAGGGGTCTATGTGTTTTAGGGTATTTAGTAGGAAGAGGTCTGAGGCTAGCTGTAGGTATTCTTGGGAGGTAGTTTTGCTTACTCCTGCTTCTCTAGCTATTTTATCTAGTGATATAGGGGATGTTGTTGCTTGGAGAAGGTATGTGACTATATCTTTGAATACTCCTATGTTTCTTCCAGCTCTCTCGATGTCGTATCTGATTGAGGAGAGAAAGCTTTCAGTAGCTCCTCTTTCTTCTCCGAAGTACTCTAGTACTGATAGTGGGTAGCCTCCGCAGTTAAGATACTCTAAGAACACTCTATTTACTTCATGTAGATAGGGTTCTAGGAACACGCATGCCTCTAGTGCTTCATAGAGATCTCTAGTCTGAGTCTTAGAGAGAGTATACTCTATTTCGCTGTAAAGCCTGCTGTTAGCTAGCTGTAGGTATTCTTCAAAAGATAGTGGAGGGAAAAATATGTCTACGCCGAAACCTCTTCTCCCAGGGAATCTCTCAGTTTCCCTTAATAGCTTCATGCTAGTTGATCCTGTTAAAAACAGGTTTATGTTTTTCAGAATACCTGTGTCTATAAGGAACTTTATTGCTCTCCACCAGTCATTAACTAAGTTCACTTCATCGAGGAAAACTACTTTAAATCCCCTAATCCCCCATACTTCTGTAAGCCTTAAGTAGCTTTGAATAACTTCGAGAAGCTCCTTATAGTCTGCTACTAGATCACATCTATAGTAGAAAATTCTCCTAGCCTCTATTTTATTGAGAAGCCTGCTCACAGCTATCTTGATCCCAGTAGTCTTACCTACTTGGCGAGGACCTACTATCAAGTTTAAGTGAACTCCACTCTCCCTAATAGAATTCAGTATAGTACTGACTGCTCGAGGAATCCACTTGACTTTCCTCCTAACCCATTTCGAGTAGTCTGGGTCCTCCTCTAATCTCCCTGTCCACCACGGGTTTACATAATTTATAAACATTTGTCTACTATTACTGGACAGAGATATTTAAGCATAGTCTTCTGTGACTGAACACGTTCTCTCAACACTTAAATACACTAAAGATGAGACTACTGTAGAGAAAATGAGCATATATATTGCTCACGTAAATAAAGTCGAGTCTAAGCCCGTCGATATGAAGGGTGCTAAAAATGCTTTTGTCCAGTGGGTAATAGATCCTTCTTCAGGCGCTAAAAACTTCGCGATGAGAGTTTTTACAATAAAGCCTGGTGGAGAAATACCTAAGCATAGCCACTGGTACGAACATGAAATATATGTTCTAAGAGGCAAAGGCACCATAGGAGCAGGAGACAAGGAATACGAAGTACGAGAAAGAAATGTTATCTACGTGCCTCCAGAAATCCCCCACTGGTACAAGAATACTGGCAATGAAGACTGGGTATTCATATGCGTTATTCCCTTAAGAAAACCTGCGGGTACACGTGTAAAGCCTCAGCCTAAGTGCTAGACTAAGTTAAGTAATTAATGAAGCGGGTAGCCTTGAATCCTCAAGATAGAAAACTAGTAGTTCTCTTCCCTCTATACTATTTAGCTTTCTACTTGTGCCGCTATAGCCTGCTACCTGTTCTTCCACTACTAGTAGAAAAGAACATTCTTGAGGCAAGCCAAGTGGGGTTAGTTATCTCAGCACTATACATGGGGTACGCGTCTACACTTATTCCCGCGGGTATTTTATCTCAGAGATACGGGGCTAAAAGAACTGTGACTATAGGTGCTTTAGGGTCTACTTTATCTAATTTCCTTCTCACATGTGTTCAGGAATTTAGAGCAATACTCGTGTTTACGTTTACTAATGGAGTTTTCCAGGGGCTCATATGGCCTTCTCTAATGTACTTAGTTTCAGCTAAGTTCTCTAGTGATAAGCTAGACTATGTAGTAGGGTCTATGCTGACAGCAGCTATTTTTGGCCCATCAGTAGTCTTCTTTCTAGCCGGAATACTAATGGTCTTCTATCCGAGAGCAGTCTTCTACACATTCGGTCTCTTCCTGCTTTTATTGACTTTTATCTTTTATAAAAATATTGAAGAAACTTCAGTAAATGCGACGACATTTATTAAAGAAGTCTTTGTCAATAGAAATGTATGGCTGCTTGCAGCAAGCTATATGTGTTTCTATGCTGTCGTCAGAGGCACTTTAGGATGGCTCCCAGTAATCATTTCTATTGAAGCAAGCCTATCCCCAAGTATAGCTTCCTTAGTGAGCAGTATTTACCCCCTTGTAGGCAGCTTTAGTGCATTTACAGGAACACTCCTGTCTAAGAGAGCTTTAGAAAAAGAACAAATATTAGTAGCATCATTTACTCTATCCATACTAATACTCCTCTCACTAAATAAACAGAACATAGTCTTCTGGCTCATAGCATTCTTCTTCACTATAAGCCTATCAGAATGGTTTTTCTTCACTATTCCACCATCAATCCTCCCACCAGAGTCAGTCGGCTTAGCTTCAGGCATAATAGACTCAATGGGCTACATAGGTAGCTCCCTGGGAGCAGCAACTATAGGATTTATGGCAAACACTTACGGAAAATACAGCACTGCATTAAAAGCCCTAACTATTTTCTGTCTCGCCGGAGCAGTATTTTCAGTTATTTTAAGTAGAGCTAAACAACCACGTATTTCCGAGGTTTTTAAAAAGTAGGAGTCTATTCTATTTATAAATATTTTTCACTGAATAAATAACTATAAAATCGAGCGGAAATATAGGTAATTTATGGAGCGAAAGCTCCTGTCATGTTTTCTAATTTCTCTAATACTAGCTTCAGCCACTATGATAACAGCTACACCGCAGTTAGATACTTCGAAAATCTCTGCTTTAGTAGAGAAGAGGTCCTGTAAATACTATGTTGTTCAAGCTGACTTAGAGACACTATCAGTTCTCTACGACACTTTAGTTTCTCTAAACTTAAATATGCCTAAAAGTAGTGAAGTAGTATCGTGGATACTCGACTGCTATAGAGACTACGGTTTCTTCGCACCATCACCTTTCATAGTAACAATCTATGCATACGACAAGCTCGCGACAACATACTATGCACTAAAGTTACTCAAGTCACTTAACGCCTTAAACAAGCTCTCAGAAGAACAGTTAAATCAAATAGCTAAACTTTGCTCTAAACTACAGTACTTGAACACTTCCTCTGAAATGAACGGAGGCTTCTATGAAGACTTCATTATAACAGGTAAAGGCGAAATAAAGCCTCACAGGCTCCCCTCAGCCGCGTCTACCCTACTATGTTTACTTATACTCCATATTATAGGGAAACTCGATGTAGTGAATGTTGATGCTGCACTAGATTACTTAGCTAGATGTCAGACTCCAGACGGCGGCTTCTACTACAGACCTGGAGCAACGTTCTCTGCTAATGACATAACATATTTCACAGTAAAGAGTCTCAGGGAACTAGGCTACCTCGATAAAATAGACTTAACTAAGCTTAAAGAAAAGTACTTAAGTGAGCTCACGAGAGCCAGAAGCCTCACAGATGTTCTTCAATCAGCACTTATCTTAAGTGAAGCAAATGCTCTCCCAGAAGAAAAAGCAGAGGAAATAGCGGGAGCTCTAGCCAGCTTTCAAGTACTCGACGAAAGCTTCGAGAAATACGGAGCCTTCATAATACCATATGGCTCAAGAAAATACGACGTAACACTCTACATTACTCCCTTCTTAGCGAAAGAAAAAGTTTTAGATAAAGTGAACGTAGATGCTTTAAAAGAATACTTAGAGAACTTAACGAAGAGAGTATTTACTGTAGGCGGCTACGCAGACGCTACGGAAACAGTACCTTCAATAAAGTCTACGTTCTATGCAGTTAAAACACTAAGCTACTTCAACCTACCACTAGATAAAGAAAATTTAGCTGAGTGGATTATGACATGTTACCTCAATGGCTCCTTCCTACCAAGTATTAAAGAATATGCTACCGCCTCAGGTACTGAAGTAAACTCGGAAGCTACTTGCCAGGCACTTGAAATACTCTCTACTATAGGCGAGCTAAATATAATAGACGAAAACAAAGTATCATTTAAGCTAGCAAATAGAGCTAAAGAAGTCTTAAAACACCTTAAAAAAGACAGCCCCGAGTCCTCACTATTCATTGCCGAAGCCTACTACATAGTAAGGTCTCTTGAAATATTAGACCACCTAGATCTCATTAACGCTGAAGAACTCTCACTAAAAATAGCTAGTCTACAGGAGGAAGACGGATCTATCGAAAAATGCTTACCATGCACATACTTCGCTGTCAAAACTCTCAAAATACTCGGGAAGCTCGAAAAAATAGATACAGTTAAGCTAGCTGAGTGGACTAAATCACTATACCGCCCCGACCAAAAGGGCTTCGTCCCCGAACCTGAAAACAAGTACGCCTACCTCTGGTCTACTTTCTACGCACTAGAAATACTAAAGACTCTAAACACATCTCTATCAGATTACACAGAAATTCTAGAAACACGTCTTCAAGACCTAGCAGGACTAAGTGAAGTAAAGTGGACTTCAAGTATATACTACTTAGCCTCCATAATCAAGATACTTGGAGAAAAAGCAGTATTCATTAACCTCAACACAGATCTAACGAAACCCTTCCTCGAAAACGAGACTCTTAAAATATCTGTAAGTGCTAAAACAATACTCGGAGAACCTGTAGCCAACGCCCTAGTCACAGTAGAAGTAGTGGGCGTAGGCGAGTACTCCGCCGAGTATAGTAGTGAAGAAAAAGCATATATAGCTGAAATACCCTTAAAGGGTCTTAAAGGAAAAAACTCACTAAAAATAACTGTTAAAACAGAATACTATGAGAAGACAATAGAAGCAGAATTCACAGTAATTAAAGTAATCCAAGCTACCGCGACAGCAGAGCCGAAAAAAGTAAATGAAGGAGAATCCGTGACAGTAAAAGTCTTAGTCAAAGACATTGAAGGCAACCCCATATCAGGAGCAACAGTCACAGTTTCTCCTAAAACAGGAGTATTCTATAAGTGCTCTGAAAAAGAAACTGGAGTCTATGAGGCTAAAATACCTACAAAAGGGCTCTCAGGCAAAATAGTGCTAAAAATAAAAGTCGAGAAAACAGGCTACCAGACAACTTATTTAAGCGAAGAAATAACAGTCACTAAACCCTCGTTTCCCACCATTTACTTAGCAGCAGTAGGAATAGTCGCTGTAATAATCATCACCGTCTATTGTCTTAAGAAAAGAAAGAGTAAGTAGACTCATTTACTACTTAATACTTCTATCTAGCAGAAAATGGCTATCGAGTACGACACTGAAAGCACTGATGTAAATATTATTGAAGACTTTTCTTGTCTCTATTCTTAGCCTAAATAAGAATAAATACTATATTATAGAGTAAAAATACATAGAGTTTAAATACTAGTGTTCTTTAGAAGCCTATGTATCCTAGGAGACCTCTCCCTCCTAGGGGAGGTCCTTTTCCTCCTCCTAGGAGACGTAGACCTGTCGACGAGATTATCGAGGAGATTAGGAGAGAAATTAGAGCGGAGATAAGGTTTGGTCTAACTAGGTTGTATAGGCAGCTTAGGAGAGATATTCGAATGGCTATTTTAGAGGCTAAGGGATACTCTAAGGCGCAGGCTCAAGAGACTGTTGAAAAGGAGGAGAAGACTGAGAGTGATCAGAGTCTTTTGCAGAGACTTTTCGGAGGACTAGATATTGACATGGGAGATATACTGAAGTACGGTGGAGCCGCACTAGCAGGGGCTTTAGCAGTACTTCTTATAACACATATTGATGATATATACAACTTCATTAACCAGCAGAAAGCCAGCGGGGCGTCAATAGACCAGATTAAGGAGGCTTTAGCAGAGTACTTACAGGAAAAGCTTACCGGAGGTCAACAGCAGCAGTCTTAAACTCTCTACTTAATTTTTTCCTTAATTCTTTAAATTAGCTGATAGTAGGTATCTTTCTTCAGAGAATTTCTGAGTAGTGCTGGAGCCAAAGTACATATATTTGATTAACTAAATAGAATTGTGAGTTCTGAGGAGCGCTTTTACTTAGAGTATCTTCATAAGCGAGACGTTGAGCCTATATTTGATGTCCTTAAATACAAGTATTTTCGAGCCAAGAGAGTCGTGCGCTGGAGCTTTAATAGATCTAAAGTCACACTAGTAGCTAAGACTGAGCCTCCTGGAGAAAATATTCTCGTGGAAGTGGTTCCTCTAGGTAAAAAAGCTTTAATGATTAGAGCTGGAGTAGGCCGTCTCCCGCCTCTGCACACTGAGCCGCTTTTAGTTAAAGAGAGTCTTGAAAAAACATTGTTTGAAGTAACTACTAGAGCGGGAGAACTCGTAGTGAGTACAAGTGATGTGAGCTGTCACATAGATTTGAGTGACTGGAGGCTTTACATGAAGAATAGGGAGGGAGAAGTGTTTTTCGAAGAATACTTACGTGGACTGTATAGGTCGAGGTTTCCAGTATATCCTCTCTGCTATAAGACCGTCGGTGAGGAGAAGCACTTCATAGAAAGTATAGCACTTACTCCTCGTGAAGCAGTATATGGTTTTGGTGAACGCTTTGGTAGATTGAATAAGAGGGGGCAGAGGCTCTTTATGTGGAATAGTGATACTACTATGACTTCAAGTGATAGAAGCTATAAGAGCATACCCTTCTACGTGTCGAGCAGGGGCTATGGTCTCTTCGTTAAGACGGGAACCAAAATGTTGTTTGAAGTAGGCTCAGAGTACTGCTATAATGCTCTCTCACTTGAAGTCTGGTGGGACTACTTAGAGTACATAGTCTTTTATGGACCATCATTTAAAGAAATCTTGAAAATGTATACTGAGCTTACTGGAAGACCTCCTCTACCGCCGCTGTGGAGCTTTGGTCTCTGGATGTCTAGATGCGCCTACAGAAATAGGAGAGAAGTAGAGGAAGTAGCCGAGAAGCTAAGAGAACACCAGATCCCATGTGATGTAATCAATATTGATCCGCCGTGGCTAAAACACTACTGTGACTTAGAGTGGAATACAGAAAACTTTCCTAACCCAGAAGAAATGCTTCGAAAGCTTGCTCGAAAAGGATTCAAGATATGCTTGTGGATTCAGCCTTATGTACCTAAGGGAACACCGATGTATGAGGAGGGAGCTAGGAAAGGATACTTCGTTAAAAACAAGAGAGGCGAGGTCTACAATATAATAGACTTCGTTAAAAAAGAAGTAGGAATAGTTGATTTCACTAATCCTGGTGCTAGAGAGTGGTATAAGAGAAAGTTGAAGAAACTATACAAAATAGGTGTTAATGTCTTCAAGTGTGATATGGGTGAAGCTGTTCCAGAAGACGCAGTCTTCCATGATGGAACAACCGGAGTAGAGACACACAACTTGTACCCACTATACTATCAAGGGACAGTCTACGAGGCAGCTGTAGAGGCTTTAGGAGAAGGCTTAGTGTGGGGTCGCTCTGGCTGTGCTGGTATACAGCGTTACCCAGTTCAATGGAGTGGAGATAGTCACACGACTTTCGAAGACATGGCTTGTGTGCTCAGAGGAGGACTCAGCTACTCTATGTCAGGTGTCCCGTTTTGGAGCCACGATATCGGCGGATTTCAGGGACCAAAGCCTAGCTCTAAGCTCTATATTAGGTGGAGTCAGTGGGGACTCTTATCCTCACACTCAAGGTGCCACGGCACTACTCCTCGTGAGCCATGGGAGTACGGTGAAGAAGCTCTCAAAATATTCAAGAAATTCGCTGGACTAAGATATAGTCTACTACCCTACCTGTACTCATGTGCACGCGAAGCCTCTGAAGAAGGCTTACCTGTAGTAAGACCACTCGTACTCGAGTTCCAAGAAGACCCTACAGTGAGAGAAATAGACTTAGAGTACTTGCTAGGACCCTTTATCCTAGTAGTACCCGTGTTCAGTGAAAACGATGAAGTAGAGTACTATCTACCTAAATGCCTCTGGCTAGACTGGTGGACTCGGAAGCCCGTCGAAGGCGGCCACTGGGTAAAAGAAAAAGTTCCGTTAGACAGAATACCCTTATTCATTAGAGAAGACTCTATTATCCCATCGACTACGCCCATGAACTATGTTTACGAGAAACCCTACAGTGAAATAAAGCTAGAAATATTCCTCAGGAAAAACGCTGAGCTAAAATATTGCTTCGACGGCGAAAAATTCGATATTGGAGCAGTTAAAGACGATAAGCGAGTAACGATTTCTCTAGGAGAATCGAAGAAAAAGTGGACTATGGTACTACTCGAAGAAAAACCTCCCAGAGAAATACTAGCCCATCAGTGCAGACTAGTAGACTGGAGCTACTCAAAAGAAGAGGAGAAAATCACTATTAAAGTAGATGAACTAGCTCAAGGCTCTAAAGTAGAGATAGTTTACTGAATTTAAGGTAGCTTCACGAAACCCGCTTCCTCAAAATTTTTATCAAAAGTAAACGCATGCTTTATTTCAAGCAACTTCATTATAGCGAAGCTAGTGCAGTCAGTAAAACTCCGCTTAAGGCCCTCATTCTTTTTAAAATACTCGCAAGCCACATTAAATACTGTTTCATCAACTCCTTACTATCTTAATACTTTTACTTCTACGAATTTTATCAAGAAACTTTAAAGCAGGCACTACTCCATGATTTATTCTAAGCAAAGTAAGAGTCTCGTCTACTACATAATCTGATGTTATCAAAGCACCATACACACCTCTCCTAATAGTTTTAAGAAAACTAATCGCTTTCTCATGATTCACATCGTCTTCAACTTCAAGTGCATAAAAGCACTCATATCAATAAACATCATCTACCTCCACCATAAAGAATCCTATCGTGCTCAACAGAAGTCTTCTCTACAACTCCCTTCTTCCTGACAACAGGTCCCTCAGTAAAGAAAGGATCGTCCTCGTATACTCTATCATCTATTACATGACTCCTAATAATTTCTCTCAGAGCCTCCGCAATAGTCAATCCCCTAGACTCAGCATACTCTCTCAATAGCCTATATTCAAGCTGAGTCAACTTAGTCTGAACTACCTTAAGTTTCATCAACTATCAGTAGCAGTAATCATATTTAATGTTTATTAATTCATTAAACATGAAATGATAGAAATACGTCAAGTTTATTAGTGTAGTGAGAGTACTGCTATGTGTTTGCTCGGATTCCAGCAGACCTTAAAGCTATTTTAGAGAAAGATGAAAAAATTCTATGGATAGGCAAGCCGAAGAGTGCTCCATTTATTCTTAAAGGCCTTGTAGTAGTACCGATAGTGGTTTTATTCGGAGTATTTCCTCTTTTAATAGTACCTCGTGAGGTATTCACAGTACTACCAGTACTATTTTTTCTAGTGCTCTGGGAACTCTTTCCAGTAATATTTATACTTAGTGTAACATTGTATCCAATACTCCTCTTAAGAAACATCCTTTACATAGTAACAGATAGACGCATTATTGTACGTAAAGGTGTCATTGGAATAGACTACGATATACTAAACCTAGAGCTCGTACAGCAAGTAAACATAGATGTAGGAATATGGGATAAAGTCTACGGCACGGGAACACTAGTGATACAGGCAATTGGAGTATCTCCAGTAAGACTTTACTCTATACCAGAGCCACTTAAAGTACACTCAACAATCACTAGAGCAGTAAAAGAAGCCATATCAGTAAAACCATGAGTTAGCTAAATGCCGCCTAATTAAGTGTCATTAAATGCTCTTAATCTAGGCTACGTGCTTTTACAGCTAATTTGCTTTATAGTATGTGAAGCATGTACGAATATCGTATGTAAAGAGACCTAAAGGTAGTGTTGAGTTAAATATACTGAAGGAAGAAACTCCTTTGAGGTTATCTTAACAGTTATAACTCAATAATATAACATGCCTGCTCTACTTCTCCGTCAATCTTAAGTACACTCTCAGTTATCGTTATTTTTGCATAAGAACCAAACCTTCTACAGTTCTGCCCCATGCCCTTCATTATGAAGTAGTTTATCCTCCTCTTCCGCCTATAATGACAGCTCGGGTAGTGGCCTGTGAAAACAGCTATTACTCTGCCCGATTCCTCCAGTACTTTCACTACTTCGATTTCATTATCTAGCCTAGCCCAGTAAGGACCTACGCAGATAGGGTAATGGCAGAATACTACAGTCTTTTTCTGAGTTTTGGCAAGATCCTCCTTAAGCCATTGAATGTCCTGGCTTGGGATGTGACCTACATGTCCAATAGGATCTTCCGGTCTTAGAAACATATCTCCGTCTACAAGCCTTAGATGAAGTGGGGGTTTTAGCTCATTACCGTGGTGCTCTGGAGAAATAGGTGTCTCATCGGAGATCCACGCCCCATCTAAGATAACGAAATGAAAGTTGCCGACATCAAACGATAGCCTAGTGTAATTAATACCTACAGTCTTCATGAATCCCTCTTTTCCTCCATCAGACCAACTATCAACGTTTCCGAGAACATAGTAAGCTGGAGCATTGCAGAGCTTAAACACCCGGTCTATATCTCTTAAGTCCTTCTGAGAAGCCTCTGATCCACCGTAGAAATCTCCTAGCTCGATCACGAAGTCTGGATGAAAGTTTTCGTTCATATCTTTAACGAAGGCTTCTACTTGAGCTCTTAAGTCCTGACCGTGAGTTGCGTGATGAACATCTGTGATTAGTCCAAACTTTACAGCTTCACGTACTCTAGACATGTTAAGTCCTTACTTATACTTGCGGATCAAACAATTTAAACCTTATTTAAATTACTTTGAATTACTTTGAATAAGTAATAAGACTGCCTAGTTGGCTTATTTACTATATATTTATTTAGCTTTACTTTAGAATAGCTTGTGGGGGCTATTTTGTTTATAAGCTAGAGGCAACAAACTCTCATAAAACTTTAACCGAATAATCACTCACCACTGTAAATATAGTTTATTTAATTAACCTCACTCTGAGTTAGTTTGCAAATGCTGTACATATCATACTTATAATAGGTCACTCCGCTCGATGAAACGGCTCGCATTGTAAAGTCCAGTGATTGGTAATCTCTATCTCTACTCCAATATATGATAGCATCTGAATCATAGTATCTGCAGTAAACTCCCTAAGGAATTCATCAATCTTATAACCACATGTATGTGTTGTTATTGACTTAAGCTTAGATTTATAAGTATGCCTTTAGCTTTGTGAAAAGATTAAAGCAGAAATCCTCAACTTAACAGCACCTTATGTTAAAATTCAGGTATAGCTGAGTAGACTTTATTTACCCCCTTAACTCCTCTTCCTCTATCCTCCTATCAACTTTCCCTTCATTAATGAAATCTCTAAACTCCACTACGAGATCCTATAGGAGATTGTCTATGTCATTCACGAATCTCCTCATATGGCCTTTCATATTCTCTCTAGGGCTCTAATGTATGTCTATTATAGCGCTTATTTTAGTGATCTTCATTTCGACCTCAGCTTGAATGCGACTTTTTGTGTAATTGCATAGTGAATATAAGCTTGTCAAGAGGCTATCTTCTAGCGAAGACCTTTACGCGATAGTTCTTCTAAGGTCATCTTAGTTATGCCATAGAGCGGACTCAGATCTATTTGAGGGGATTGGACTATCTTCTTCAAGCTATGAACTTCCCTCAGCTCTCTTATTAACGGATCTCTAAATAGGTCGAACGCTTTTGAGATCTGTCCACCGAACACTATGCAGTCAGGTTTAAATTCCATAGCTATTGGCTTTAGACACTTACCTAGAATGAGCCCCACTTCCTCGAAGACTTTGAGGCTATTTCTGTCCCCGCGGAAGCCTCTGAGCGCTATCTCTTTCACGTCCAGCTCCTCACCCGTTAGCTCCCTATATTTCTTTATGATCCCTCTTCTCGAAACTTTATCTTCAAGTATACCTCCCTCGTAAGGCAGGTTCCACAACCACCCTTCTGGAGGCACTCCTGGACCTTCGGTTACTACATGGTCATCTACCATAAAAGCCGAACCTAGACCCATACCCAGCGTTATACCGATGATTCTCTTATACCCTCTAGCAGCTCCTCGCCAGGCTTCCCCGACGATAAAAGCCCATGAGTCGAGTTTAAAGACTATGGGGAATTCCTCTTTTAAGCTCAAACGCCGAGCTATTATTTTCCTTAAGTTCAGACCATAAAGGGAGGAGAACTTGTGTTCCATGAAGCTAATGCCTCTTTCAAGATCAAAGGGGCCGGGTACGGCTAGGCCTATGGCTTTTACCTCTAGCCCCCTTTCACTCACACTCCTTATTCCCTCCTCTAGTAGGCCTATGAATGGTCTAAGTATCTCTTCCCTTTCCCCCATTGAGTTCACAGAAGTTGTTCTGAAAGTTCCTTCGATATAATGACCCTCGGGAGTTATCAGCGCTAGCTTTATCGAAGTCCCTCCTACATCAACAGCTAAGATACACGTCTTCCTCAAAATTCTCTACCTCATAAACGCCTTAACTACTTTGCAAGGGCTTATTCCCATGTTTATGAGGAGGTACTCTCCGAAGCAGGCTGGGACTAAAGCGGTTTCGGAGAAGTGTATTTCCAACTTCCTATTAGGATTTGATTTGGAGGATATGAGAACACTCTCTCCGTCCACCAAGGTCAATATATGGAATTTACCGTTAGTATTATCACTAATGTTCTTCAAGAACTCTAACCTATGGATCACTATGCGTAGCTCACCTAGCTCTCCGAGAAAGTATTCAGCCCATGTGGGCCCAGACCTTATAGGCTTAGGTGTGACCTTGAGGTGTTTGGAGACCCAGCTTGCCCGTTTCGTCGTATCGAGGACCCTAAATGCATGGTATGAATGTATTGGGCGTAGTTTTCCGTTTAAGTCTGGCCTTAAGTAGTCATAGAAGTGAAACGTGTATAGATCAGTGGTATCACTTATTTCGAGCACTACTTGATTATATCCAGATGCGTGGACTGTTCCAGCTGGTATTAGGAAGAGATCTCCTTCCCTACTCTGAATGCTGTTCACGTATCGATTGTGGTCAAAGGGTATGCCCTTAGTCTCAGCCTCTATAACGGCTTTACGGAACTCCTCTACATCGGCTTCGTCTCTTTAGCCCCAAGTACACCTTGGATCCAGGGCCTGTAGCTACGATGTAGTAGCTCTCATTCTGTCCTATAGGCTCATTAAAGTTCTCCTTGAGATAGGAGAGGTCTCCGTGAACCTGTATTGCCATATCTCCACCTCCCATAGAGTCGTCATAGTTTACTCTAATGGGAAAGTTTCCGCCAACCTTTTCATATGCTTCAAACTTCCCCATGATTCTATCTGGATACTCCCACAGAAGATTGAGGAACGGCAAGTTCAAGACTATATTTCTTAGCTTAACGAATAAACTCTGGTATGGCGCCATTACCTCATACGACCAGGCACAGTTCTTCATGGATTTAGGCAGTTTCCTGATCTCCTTAAGCCACTGTCCTCCCCAAACTCCCTCTAAGTATATAGGCTTAAGCCTTAAGGGATGTTCAGAGAGTATTAGCAAGAGTTTCTTATAGACGTCCCTAGGCAACATAATTAAGTTTTCAGTGTTGTTGCCATCTAAATAGAAGTCTATTCGCCTTAGTACTCTCCTCTTATGCCTATCTAGCACTGGAAAGTCAATGTAATAGAGCCGCTTCCCTGAGTACTCTCTACTTATAGACTTACCTCCATCCCCTAAGTTATTAATTAAACCATTTAAAACTCTCCTCCCCGCAACTTCCTTAGTTACATCCACGTAGAACACTACATCGTATAGGTCTGCAGTAAACCTATTAACTACTCCACAACCGAAACACACAAGTACTTTAGAATTTCTCCTAGCGTGCTCAATTCTCTTCCTCAATTCCTTTCTCCTGAAGAACATCTCTATTTCTCCTTCAAATACTCGGCCAAAGTGCGGATCACACGTAAGAAATGGTTTAATGATATTCTCAATGTAGTCCAGAGGCTTATAGAAGTTCGTTACATCCAATAACTCAAAATCTAACTGCAATTCTCTGAAAAATTCTTCAAGCTTAGATATCAAAACTTTCCAATAAACACCGATATATCCATCAATACCTATAGTAACTCCTATTTTCCTTGAGACAGTCTCTTTAACAAGAATTCCAACACGCTTACATACTTCATTTAATCCCACTACAATACGCTCTATGAGCTCACTTGGAATCCTGGGAGTATTTATGGCTTCCTTGTCGTCGTAAGAGCTGATCAATACATATGACACACCTATTAATAACCAGGTGTTAAAATATATTTTCAGTATACCTTACTTTATGCTTCAAGCAGCAGTGCAAAGCTTATAAGAATTCTGTGCAAATAGTAACATTAAAATGAGAAGTGTGCGCATTGAGGTAGTAAAGCAGACGTGTTTCTTTGTATATGAGAAGGTTTTAAAGAACATTGTTGAGCTGACTATATCTAATGAGGGAGAGGCTTTTAAAGCAACTCTAACAGTCTCGACTCCCTCAGCTACGCACAAGATCCCTCTAGGCTACATAGACGCTGGTAGGCGAATATACCGTGTTCACATACCAGATATAAGGGAAGAAGTTAGCGTAAAGTTCTCTATACACGATGAGTCTGGAAATACTGTGGCTGAGAAGACTGTGAAATGGAGACCTAGGAGACACTGGATCATCTACTTAGTTCAGTATTCTCACCATGACCTAGGGTATACTGATATTCCCCAGAACGTCTTAAGGGAGTATATCGACTTCTATAACTCAATTATGCGGTTCTGTGAGGAGACCGAGGATTGGCCTGAGGAGACTAAGTTTAGATATCAAGTTGAGCAGTTCTGGTCTATTAACTATTACTTGAAAACTCAGCCTAAACACAAGGTTGATAGGCTCCTTAAACTCCTAAAAGAAGGCAGAATTGAGATCTCAGCACTTTTTGGCAATGAAGTCTCCGGTCTCTGCGGACATGAGGAGATCATAAGGTTAGTATATCCGTCACTCAGGTTAAGGAGCACTCACGGAGTATCGGTGAGTGTTGCAGAGCTTAACGATGTACCTGGACTTTCCTGGGGACTAGCTACAGTGCTCGCTGGGTGTGGCGTAAAAGTAATAGCTCCGCTTCTTCCAAGGTGGTACTATCGACCAGACCAGATACCTTTCTGGGATGAGAGCGTAGTTACACCAAGTGGTACACCTACGGCGTTTTGGTGGGAGAGCTTAGATGGTAGCAGAGTTCTCTTCTGGTACCAGAATATAGGTTTTGGAGAAAACTTAGGCTTTGCTGAGAGCTACGAGAAGCTTCTTAAAGAACTACCCAAGTTTTTAGATAAGCTCGAGGAGAAGGGATACCCTTTCAATGTAATTCTAGTACGAGTAAGAGGAGCTGCTCGAGACAACTCTCCGCCATCAGTTAAGCCGTGTCTGATAGCAAAAGAGTGGAACGAGAAGTGGGCATATCCTAAAATCATAGTATCTACGCTATCAAGCTTCTTCAAGTACTTAGAGGAAAATTATAGTAAGTCCTTAGAGAAGCTCCCTGTGTTCAGGGGAGAGATCCCTGATAGCGACTATCCAGTAGGAGCAACTTCAACTATGCAGGCAACGATTTTAAACAGAAATGCTCACGACTTAATACCATCGGCTGAGAAGTTTGCAACTATTGCTGACTATCTCCTAGGCCTGCCCTACCCGTATAAAGAGTACTTGAAGGAGGCTTATGAACACAATCTCTTATATGATGAACACACTTGGGGACTCTGCTGCCCATTTGGGCCAGCTCAGGAAGCTTCCCGTATCGAGAAGATCCTTCACGCATATAAGGCGTATACCTTAGCGCACGATGTCTTCGTTAAGAGCCTTAATAGGATAGTGGACGCTATAGATCTTCCAGAAAAAGGCTATTACTTAGTCGTATTTAATCCACTTTCGTGGAAAAGGACTGACGTAGTAAGAGCATGGTTGAGAGACCCTGATCCCTGCGGTCATCCCATCTATGAAGTATTACAGGATGGAAAACCAACAGGTATTCTTACACATGGAAGTGTTGTGGAACGGGATGCATTTTACCCGCCTCTAGAACTTTTCGAGAAGCCTTTCAGCATAGTGGATTTAGAGACAGGGGAGGAGGTGGAGTACCAGATAGTATTTGTTAAGGACTCTGAATCGACTCTAGACTTCGCTGCTGATAGAGTGGGACTAGCTCCAGTAGAAGGTAGATATGTTAGACAAATAGTGTTTATGGCGGAAAATGTTCCCCCACTAGGATACAAAGTCTATAAAATAGTCCCGGAAACCAGAATCCCCCTTAGTAACTCTGTCAAAAAACATGATATTAATGGTCATATAATCGAAAACGAGTACTATAGAATTGTCATCGACCCCAATACGGGAGCTGTTATAAGTCTATTTGATAAGGAGCTGGGAAGGGAGCTAGTGGACTCTAAGGCGCCTCACGGTTTCAGCCAGCTTATAGTCCGAGACTCCGCTACTGGCAAAGAATATTATGTAGAGGGAGTAAGAGTTGAAGGAGGCTTAAATGGCTCAGTTGTAAAGAGTATAGTAGTGAAAGGTAAGGCCTACGGATGCCCAATTGTGCTTAAAGAAATATTTCTTTACAGTAAGGTTAAGAAAGTAGACTTCTACTATAGAATCTTAAAGGACTCTACACCTATGTTAGAGGTTTACATAGCTTTTCCCTTTAAGATACGTAATCCGAGCTTCAAATATGAGGGCCCAAACATAGTCGTGACGCCTATTAAAGACCAGTTTCCGGGCTCTCACACATGCTACTATCCCGTACAGCACTGGGTTAACATATGTGATGATAAAGGGTTTGGAGTTACGTGGTCCTCTCCAGATGCCCACTTAGTTGAACTAGGTGGTCTATGGCCTTTAGGAGTCTCCTGGGCTCACCATGGCGTAACACCGCCAAGATACCCTCATAAAAACCTAAGGGTCTCGAGGTTTGAGAAAGCTTACATATATTCCTTTATCTTATGTAATAACTTTAAGACTAATTTTTACGTAACTCAAGTAGGAGATCTAGTGCTTAGATATTCCATAACATCGCATATGGGAGACTGGAGAACAAATATTTCCAGAGATCACGGATGGAGTACAGCAAATCCACTAGTCCCAGTCTTTACGGAAGGTGGAAGACGAGGTAAACTCCCTACTAAATCATATAGCTTCTGTGAAGTAGATAAGCCTAATGTAATGATCACTACAATAAAGCCCTCTGAGGACGGTAAGGGCCTAGTCTTACGGCTAGTAGAGACCTCGGGAAGAGACACAACAGTGACTATTAAGCTTCCCTTCCTCAGTATAAAAAGGGCCTATATAACAGATCTAGTAGAGAAGGAGTTGAAGCCAGTAGAGGTTCGGGGGAATCAGGTCACTGCAACTATTAAGATGTTTGGGATAGCCACCTTGAAGCTCATAGTAAAGACTTTACTACCCCCTGGGTAGTAGAGTCTTGAAAGGAAGAATTAATAGCTATTATGGATTAAATTAGAAACCCTGTTCATTAAATCTATTTTCACTGACATTAAGTATTATGACGGGACACGGTAAGTCTTTAGCCACTATTGAGAGTTCATGGAGTATTCTCAGCTCTACTATCAGATGTCTAATGGTTTACTACAGTAAGTTTAGTGAGGCATATAATTTAAGATCGTTAAGTTAACTTATTGATTAAAGAGAGGCATGAAATTTAATGCTTAACAATTACAATATTGCTCATGCCTCTCCTTCTTCTTTCAACTAATCCTTTGGCTTCAAGCTTATCAAGTATTATGCTTACTGTACTTCTAGAGAGATTT
>Ga0190367_1000959_pt1 | contig 18211 bp, 16 predicted proteins | sample 4872181011_MG_FD_171838 | JGI IMG/M metagenome (GOLD analysis project Ga0190367, IMG submission 171838) | Hydrothermal vent microbial mat bacterial communities from Southern Trench, Guaymas Basin, Mexico - 4872-18-10-11_MG | ecosystem: Environmental > Aquatic > Marine > Hydrothermal vents >...
AGTAGAAAAGTATTCCTATGTGGAGAAAGTTTACTCAGAATCCAAGAACAAGCGTGCAGAGTTGGAGAGGCTCTTGCAAACAAAGGCTGAAGTTTATGGCAGGCTTCAAACGCTTAAGGAACAGGAGAGGATTGTTTGTTCGGAGCTAAAAAGCATTAGAGAGGAGGCTGTTAAAGCCCTATCTGAAATTCTCGAGAGCGTACGTCCCGATATGAGCTTCTCTGAAGCTTCTAGGCTTTTAAGGGAGAAAATCAAGACGCTTGAAGAGAAACTGTCTGAATTAACGGATTTGATCGAAAAGAGATCTCATGAGATCGAAGGGCTACTGTTTCAGATAAAGGAGTTAGAGGAATATATGAGCGAATTAAGCAGGAGCGAGAAGTGTCCTCTATGTTACACCAAGTTGAGCAGTCTACAGAGAAAAGCATTACTGACCGAGCTCAGTCAGCGAAGAGACCTATTGGCAAGTAGCGTTGATAAGCTGAAGGCTGATAAGAGTAAAATCCTGGAGGAAAGAGGTAAGCTAGAATCAAATCTAGATAGACTGAAGGATTTTGAGAAGACCTATCTCCTACGTGTGGAGGAAGGCGAGAGGATAAGGCGGGAGAAATTAGCAGATGTTCGGAACGCCATGAAAAGTCTAGAGAAGAAGCTAGAGGAATTAAAGCCCTTGGAGAAAGAGTATGAGAAGGTAAGTAAGGAGCTAGAGGAACTTGAAGGAGTATATCGTGATTACATGATGTCTAAGAAGTACTTGGAAGGGCGCAACGAAGGAGAGGTTTTGAAGAGATATAATGAAATGAAAAGCAGGTTATCGAACTTACAAGAGAAGCTAAAGGCTTTTGAGGAAAAGTATGGGAGTATGCTTCAAAATGCGGAGGAACTACTAAAGGAGTATTCAGACCTTGAGGAGAAGGCCGACAAACTGCGCGAAAAAATAGCTAAAATTGTCGTTCTTACGCAGGCCATTAATGAAGCTAAGGCTCGTATAGGTGAGCTGAAACAAGCAAAGGAGAGGCTTGAGGGGGAGCTGAAGAAGCTGAATTACAGTGAGGAGGAACATAGGAATATTCTAGATAGGGTTTCAGAGTTAACCGATGAGGAGAAGAAAGTTCTAGCAGACTTTTCCTTCACTGAAGCCGAAGTTAGGAAACTTAAGAACGATATAGTCGAACTCGAAAGGAGGCTAAGCGAGCTCAAGAGGCTAGAAAAGGAGTATGCACGCATAACGAAGTATATATCATTTTTGAAGAAGATAAGGAGTCTCTACGGTAAGGAAGGATTGCAGAAGACTATTAGACGTAGGTCGCGTCCACTGATAGAGCACTACACTCGAAAACTTTTCCAGAGCTTTAATTATGAGTTTCTTGACATACACATAGACGACGACTACAATATCACGCTAGTTTCGTCTCAAGGCTCTGAGAGCGTAGATATGATCAGTGGAGGCGAGAGGGTGGGTCTAGCTCTCGCATTGCGATTAGCAATAGCGAGGGTTTTAGCGGGAGATAAAATAGGTTTCATAATGCTTGATGAACCTACAATACACCTCGATGAAGAAAGGCGCCGCCACCTAGTGACCATAATTAAGAGGCTGTTCAAAGAAAGGGACCGAATAGTGCCTCAACTCATTATAGTAACCCATGAGCGGGAGCTAGAAGATGCAGCAGATGTAGTTTATAGAGTTGAGAGGGAGGGCGGGGTTTCAAAAGTATTTACTGAAACAGAACCTCAGGTTTCGGTCTCTTTTAGCTGAAATCTAGTAGAAGTTTACGGGAATAAAAATAAGATTAATTACTTCTGACCTTAATACTTGAAATCTCCAGGTTCAGGCCATACTTTTGGTGCTTCTCCTGGAGGATATTCTTTCTTCAGCCACTCTATGAACTCGATGATCCTCTTTACGGCTTCTTCAACGATCACTTCTCCTTTCTCTTTACTAGCCTTACTTGGATAGCCTACGCTTCCCTTAGGATAGTGATGTATTTCCATGTAGTGGCTAACATCAAACCATGAGAAAGGTCTACCGTAAACGTTTCCAGCCTTATCAACCCACTTATCAGGAATTACTCCTACAAGTTTCTCAGCATCAGCCTCCTTCAGCTTTTCTAGTCTCATTAGTTTCTCTGCAACGTACCAGGTTACGCTCGTCTCTACTTCATCTGCGTGTATAAAAGGCGTCTCTATTATAAGTCCTGGCTTAAGCTCTGTGCCTGCCTGTATTATATCTCTAACCCACGCCCACCAGCTTGTAACCATTATTAGGGCACGCACTCTCTCTTCTATTATGGCCTTATCTTTTGCTATTGGGAGGACGTACTCTTGTCCATGGGAGTTGAATAGTATTATTTTCTTGAAGCCCGTGTTGCTGAGCCACTTAACGACGCTCACTACGTAGTCTATGTAAGCCTCTTTCTTAATTGGTATTGTTCCAGGCATGCCGTAGTGATGGCTTGGGTGGCTGCCATAGATTATCGGCGGTGCTACAGTAACACCAGTGTCATATGCCACTCTCTCAGCGATATAAGTCCCTATTAAGGTGTCCTCGCCTACGGGTGCGGCAAGACCATGGTTTTCAATAGAGCCGCAGGGTACCAGTATTATGTCCGTTTTCTTCAACCTTTCTTGAATCTCGAATATAGTCATTTGGTCGAGGTATATCTTCTCGCCAAACTTGTTTAGGATCGGTATTGCGAATCTTGACTCATACTTTGCCATCCTTACCCACCTCCGTGGACTTTAAGCAGTAAAAACGCTCATTTTAGGGTTTTATAGTTATCTTTCCATCTATTCTCTTGTGGGCTCTTTCAAAGGCTTTCTCTACATCATCTAGGTTAAACCTACTGGTTATGATCTTAGTCATATCTATTTTTCCTGCAGCCATGAGTCTTATTACGTTCTTAAATGTGCTCCAGCCAGAGTGTCCTTGGCTGCCGAAGAGCTGGCTTCTTCTCACCTGGAATATCTCGAGGTAGATCGGCACTTCTGTAGGTGCTCGTCCTATCCATGCTATTTTTCCGCCTATAGCCAGGCTCCTCTGCATCTGCGGTAAAGTTTTCTCAGGTGCTCCTGCGGCTTCTACGTGCAAATCAGCGCCCTCTCCACCGGTTACATCAAGGATCTTCTCGTAGGGTTGCATGCCTTTCTTTTCCAGCTCAACTGGGTTAAAGACGTAGTCCGCGCCCATTTGTTTTGCGAGCTCTATTCGCACGGGACTTATTTCGAAGGCTATAACCTTCCCAGCTCCTGAAGCTTTTGAAAGAGCTATGGCTGCTAGGCCTATTGGCCCAGCACCCCAGACGACAACGTAAGCTCCCGGCTTAAAGCCTCCTGCTCTGTTGAATATAGCATGGTAGGAGACGGAGGTAGGCTCGACAAGGCTTCCAGCTTCAAAGACCTTCTCCTCACTTCCATAAACATCAAGTAAGCTGTCTATTTTCCAAACGTATTTCTCTTTAACGACAACGTAGTCTGCCATGGCTCCATCATGGGTAAACCCTAGCTCTCCGAACTCCAAGTTGCCTGGATCGTTTAGGAGAATGCAGTGATTTAGATAGCCTGCACGGCATGGATCGCATTGGCCACACCACATCATTTCCTCGCTAGTCACCATGTCTCCCGGTTTAATCCACTTTACTCCTTCGCCCACTTCCTCTACTACGCCGCTAAATTCATGGCCTATGACAACGGGGAATTTCGTTAATCCGGGGTATATCATGTAGCCGGCTTCATCGGTTTCAATGAAGTGTATGTCACTTCCACATATGCCGCAGGCCTTTACGCGTATTAGAACCTCTCCTCTTCCAGGCTTAGGCTTAGGGTATTCTGTGTCAAGAACTAGTTTAGGATTCTTCCAGACTTTGTTCCCCTCTCGAACCTTTCTAGTCCTAAGCTCTGTTTGGCTTATTTCATAACCTTCTCTAATAACGAAATCTGCCTTAACAACAGCTGCTCTCATAGTGCTCATGTTTTCATCCATGTGTAAGATATCGCTCCAGTATTATTAAGCATTGCCAGCAAGGGTATAGTAAAGAGATAATGGGAGCTATCGATAACGTAAAAAATTATTTTATACCATCTCTACAAGGTATCTACTATGGTAAAGCGTTACGCGCTCGGAATAGACTTGGGGACTACTACGGCTAAGGCAGCGATAATAGACTTCGAGAATGGAGTTGTCGCTATTTCAGGAGTAGAATATCCAACTTACTATCCAAAGCCTGGCTGGGCTGAACAGGACGTGGATGACTGGTGGAATGCTGTGAGGAGGGCAATTTTCGAAGTAATGGGTAAGGCGAAAGTGGATCCTAGTGAGATTGCTGGTATAGCTGTGAGTAGTCATAGAGAGAGCGTAGCACTACTCGATGAAAAAGGGAATCCATTAGATAGAGTTCCCATATGGCTCGATAAGAGATCGTTACCTCAAACTGAGTGGATCAAGAGAAATTTTGACGTCAAGGAGATTTACAAGAAGACTGGGTTAATAGTGGATCCCACGTTCACAGCTACTAAGCTCCTGTGGTATAAGGAGAATAAGCCTGAAGTTCTGAGGAAGGCTAAGGTTGCGCTTCAACCTAAGGATTATATAGTATACAAGCTTACTGGAAAGTATACGACCGACGTAACGATTGCTTCGCGGACGATGTTATTTGACATAACGAAATTAGAATGGTCGGAGGATTTGTTTGAAGCCTTTGGTCTACAGGAGTGTGCTGAGTTATTTCCTCACACCTCCTTTTCGGACGAAGTCGTAGGGGAAACTACGAAGGATGCTGCAAAGGAGCTGAGCATCCTTGAGGGTATTCCAGTGATGGGAGGTGCAGGCGACAGACAATGCGAAATATTGGGTGCCGGTGTTTTAGATTCCACTAGAGTCGAGGAGTCTACAGGAACTGGTTCCACAACCGCTACTACCGTCGATTCACCGGTTCTAGACGATAAGATGAGGGTTGTCGTAACGGCTGCAGCTATTAGGGGTAAATGGAACATTGAGGCAGGTATGTCCACAGCTGGGGCTGTTTTAAGGTGGTTTAGAGACCAATTCTGTCAGGGCGAACAAGTTCTTGCAAACCTTACGCGCAGGAGGGCATATGAATACTTGGACATGGAAGCTGAATACGTACCCCCTGGAGCTAATGGGCTTATAGTTCTGCCTTTCTTCGGAGGCGCAAGGGCTCCTAGGTGGAATCCCTATGCGCGAGGACTAATACTAGGACTTACAGTACACCATACAAGGTCTCATGTATTTCGGGCTCTCATGGAGGGTATAGCCTTTGAAATACGCAAGATACTTGAAGTTCTTGAAGAACTGGGCGTGTACAGTAAGGAGCTTGTAGTGCTAGGTGGAGGCGGGAAAACTCCTACATGGGCACGTATAAAAGCCAATGTTACTAAGAGGAGGGTTGTCATACCCCAAGTCCTAGATGCCACTTTAATAGGTGACGCAATACTTGTAGGCACGGGGACGGGCGAACTGTCCAGTATCTCAGAAGGTGTTTCAAACCTAGTAAAGGTGAGGGGCATAATAGACCCTGAACCGAGGTTATGTGAGGTATACGACAAGTACTACGCTTTCTACGAGAGAATCGCTAACCTGATGAATGAAGTATACGACGAGTTAGCAAAGCTTCCGGAAGCTAAACCCGAAGAAGTCCCATGGGACATCGATAGGCTCATACACCTACTGTTTAAGCTCGAGGAGAAGGATTAAGTATGAGGTTTCATAAACTTTCACTTTCTCTTTATTTAAAAGTCGAAATGATTAAAAGCTTAAGCCCATATATTAAAATCAAATATCTACGTGGGGGTCTCCAATGGTCAGAGTTAAACTTGAGAACATAACAAAGAAATTCGGGAAAGTTGTGGCAGTAGACAATGTCAACTTAGAGATCGAGGACGGTGAATTCATGGTATTCCTAGGCCCCTCGGGCTGTGGAAAGACGACTACGCTACTAATGGTTGCGGGAATTTACAAGCCCACGTCCGGATACATATACTTCGACGACGAAATAGTCAACGATCTCCCACCTAAGGATAGGAACGTTGGAATGGTATTCCAGAGCTACGCGCTTTATCCTCACATGAGTGTCTTTGATAACATAGCTTTTCCCTTAAAGCTTAAGAAAGTACCGAAAAAGGAGATTGAGAAGGAAGTAAGGGAGGTTGCGGGGCTCCTGCGCATTGAAGAGCTACTCGATAGGCGTCCGGCACAGCTAAGCGGTGGACAGAAGCAACGTGTAGCGCTGGCTAGAGCCCTTGTAAAGAAGCCGAGAATATTCCTTATGGACGAGCCCCTAAGCAACCTTGACGCAAAGCTAAGGGTTGTCATGCGAGCTGAACTAAAGAGACTTCAGAAGGAGCTTGGAATAACGACGATATACGTAACGCACGACCAGTTAGAAGCTATGACGATGGCCGATAGGATTGCAGTAATGAATGAAGGTAAGATACAGCAGGTAGGAACTCCCGAGGAATTGTATTATAAACCCAGGAACTTCTTCGTCGCTGGCTTCATAGGAAGTCCTCCAATGAACTTCATTGAGGGAGTGCTCACCGAAAAGGACGGAAAGCTAGTATTTGAGTCCGAGCACATGGTCACAGAGCTTCCGGAGAGTTTTGCAGAAGTACTAAAGGCTAAGGCTCCGAGCGAGGTAATACTGGGCGTAAGACCTGAAGATATAATCATCGGTGCAGTTGAGGGGATTCCCGCGCTTATATACGTAATAGAGCCTCTAGGCAGAGACCTGATCATAAACCTCAAGATTGGAGACCTAGTTCTCAAGGCAGTAACTCCAGAAATCAAGGTAAGAATGAATGAGCAAGTGAAGATAGCGTTTAAGAAGGACAAAATACACCTGTTTGATAAGAAAACTGGAAAGGCGTTAATCTAAAGCTAAAACTTTTATTGGTGTGTAAGATGAGGACCATACTTAATGTTAGTATAGTGACATCTCTTTCTAAGCCTCGCTTCGATGCAATAGCCTTCATAGGTGAACTAAAGGACATTTTTAAGAGAGCTGCTAAATACGGCTACGATGGAGTAGAGCTCTCCTTACTAGACCCTAAGGACCTCAAGGTAAGTGTTGTAAAGGCCTTGTGTGAAGAGTACAAGATTAAGGTCCCAGCTTTTAGTACGGGACTAAATTACCTTCATGAGGGACTCAGCCTAACGGACCCTAAACCCAACGTTAGAAAAAAGGCTGTAGCTCGGTTAAAGGATTTCGTAGAAGTGGCTCACAAACTTTCAAGTGGAGTAGTCATAGGCCTAATGAGGGGCAAAGTAGTTGGAGGGGTAAAATATGAGGTTGCTTATACATGGCTTATAGAAGGTCTTCAGGAGCTGTGCGAGTACGCGGAAAAGTTCGACGTAAAAATATTCTTTGAACCGCTTAACAGGTATGAAACGAACATAATAAACACGGTAGACGAGGGACTAAAACTAATCGAGGACGTAGGTTCGAAGAGCCTTTACCTTCTTCTCGATACATTTCACATGAATATTGAAGAAGCCATAGTTGAGGAATCGATAAAGAAGGCTTCAAGTAGGCTTGGACACTTTCACGTCGCTGATAGCAACAGACTAGCACCTGGGCTTGGACATATAGATTTTAAGAGCATAATTAAAACTCTACTAGATATAAAATATGAGGGCTTCCTATCGGCTGAAATCTTACCTAAGCCTAGCCCAGAAGAGGCTGCTAAAATAGCCATTGAGAATTTAAGAAAAATATTTCGTGAAATTGTTTAAACTAGTTTTATCCTTTAACCCCTCCGACGTATATTCTAAGCAGCACTTTTTGTGTTAGCGTGAAGAACAGTAGTGTTGGTATAGTGTAGAATAGTCCCATAGCAGCCAACAGGCCCCAGTCTATAAATTTAAACTCTCCTATCATGTGGTACAGGAGCACGGGCAGGGTGTAATAGGTTTCGTCCTTGACGTACGTGAAGACGAGCAAGAATTCACTCCAGCCCGCTAAGAATGAGAATATTGCAACGGCGGCTATTCCAGGGAGTACTTGAGGAAGTATAACGCTTTTCCAAGCCTTCAGCCTAGAGCAACCGTCAACTAGTGCAGCCCATTCAAGGTCCCATGGAATGCTGTCAAAGAACCCCTTAATTATCCACGTTGACATAGGTATCTCTAGGCCAGCCTTAATTATCGCTATGCCGATGAGCGTTATTATGCCCTTGCCGTAAAGTCCTAGCTTATTAAGAATAATGAAGAGCGCTATTAGCAGTATTATGCTTGGAAACGCGTGAAGTGCAATGATGAACTCCATGAGTAGAGTCCGTCCTTTAAAGTCTATTCTAGATATTGCGTAGCCTCCCAAAGTACTTACGAGGACTACTAGCATCGAAACTCCAAGTGCTAGGAGGAGAGTGTTGATTGTCACAGGCCATATATTCGGGTACTCTTTTAGTCCGGCTCTGACGGGGGACCATAGGAAGCGCCAGTTTTCAATCGATAAGCCTAGGGGAACTAGTCCTAGGGTTACCTTTTTGCTGAAGGACTGTATGGCAAGCCATGCTACCATGCTCCATATAGGTACTAATGGTATCACTGCAACTCCTAGAATCACCAGCGCTTTGAGTACTTTCGAAACGTATCTCCAACTCCTACTAGATCTCCCTCCAGTAGCCATAAGCTTACACCTCCACTTTACTGGGCTCCATTAGTCTCCTGAACCCGAAAATCTTGAAATACAAGATGATCAACGCTATGCCTATTATAACGAGGAGCAGTGAGAGCGCTGAAGCGTAGCCGTACTCGAAGTCATCGAAGGCCTTAGTGTAAGAGTACAACGCCCATACCGTTACGCCAGCAGCGCGCGTTATACCTCGATATCCTCCTCCACCACCGCTACCCCAGATCATTAATATTTGCTCGTAGGAAGCCATGAGGCTCAAGGTCTGCCAGGCAGTTACGAAGAGTATAGGCCATTTTAGGAGGGGTATTATTATGTGGCGGGCTACTTGGAGATCGGAGGCACCATCAACTTTTGCTGCATGTATTATATCATCGGGTACGGACTTTATTGCAGCAGTGTACACTATCATTCCAAAACTTGCTCCAACGTAACCGTTAACTATTATCATCAGCAACTGTGAATAGGGCTTTTGTAGAAGCCAGCTTCTAGGCAACCATTCTGCGGGAACACCAAGAGCTTGAAGTAAGGGGTTTAAGAGCCCTGACCTAGGGTCTATAAACCAGTTCCACATTAGCGCGTATATTATTCCAGGAGTTATTCTTGGAATGAGCCATGAGACGCGTAAGAATATTGATAAAAACTCATTTCGGATGAGGTAGGCCAAGACTATGGACAGTATTAGGCTGTATATGGCGTTTATGAATAACACGCTGGTCACATACATTACCGTTATCCTTAGGACCTCGGGGACAAAGGGATCGTACTTAAAGATCTTCCCGAAATTCTCTAGGGTTAGTCTCACGTTGAATGTCAATAGGTTTTGAATGTTGAGATCCGTAAAGCTGAGATATATTGTAAGTACTACAGGCGAGATCCATGCTAAGGCCATCATTGTTAGCAGTGGAGTCAGGAAGACCGTTAGGAGTATAAATCTTCCAAATCTCGTTTTAACTTCCTTGAGCACACCCAGCACTTTGTTGAGGTAAGCTAGATACTGATCCTTTGCGAGCAAGGCGATACCCTCCGATTGTTAGCTAACAGATAATATTGCTCTAAAGAATGATAAAAATTTTATAGAGGGAGAAAAAGATAAAAAATCTATTTCCTACACCTGAAATAGTTATCCTCTTACTCTTTTATGATAATGGCGTCTCCTAGCTCTGTCTGTAGCGTCTTGACCATTTCGTCTAATGCCTGCTCTGGAGTTAGTTCGCCAGTCTCGACCTTAGTTATCGCTGTTATCCAGGCATCTTTATAGGCGCGCCACTTGGGATGTAGTGGCTCGAATGTAGTGTGCTCTAGCATGTAAGCAACTTCCTTGTGGAACTTTGACTTAGCATAGTATGGCTGGTTTACAGTAGTGGATCTCACTGGTAGGTGTCCGCTGTCAATGGCATGTATGGCGTCCATTGGAGCTGAAGTGGCTAGCACTATTAGGAGGAATGCGAGTTCTGGGTACTTTGACTGGGAGGTGACGTAGTAGAGGTACGGGCTTGTTAGCGTTAGCGGCTTGAGTCCTTCCTCAGGTGCTGGTACTAGGGCAAATCCCATGTTCTCCCACTCATAATCTTCAGGTAGCTTGCCTAGTTTCTCGTGGTAGGCCACTCTCTGCCACTCAGCCCAGTGCCATGTACCACCGAACCAGAAGAGGACGCGTCCATTTACGAAGCCTGCGTGTATGTCTCTCCAGGAAGTCCCTATCATATTAGGTGGTACTACCTTATCTACCTGGGCCATGCGGTGCAGTAGTGTTAGCATCTTTAGCATTGCGCTCTTGCATAGTATTAGCTTTCCTGTCTTGGGATCCTGTAACTCGCCGCCGTACTGGTAGTAGAGTATTATGAAGGGTGTGCCGCCGAAGTTGGGCCTATGGTAGAAGCCCCACTCGACCAGGCCCTTAGCCATGGCTTCCTTGGCTACCTCTATTAAGTCCTCTATGGTTATCTCTCCTTTACGGATCTTCTCTGGTAGGGCTTCTATCTCCTCTTCACTCCATCCAAGTTTCCTTAGAACGTCCTTTCTGAAGTATAGTGGTCTTGCCTCAGTGTCCTGTGGAATGGCCCATATCTTACCCTTATAGGTAACGCCCTTCCATAGAGTTGGATAAACGTCCTCTAGTAAGTCCTTGTACTTCTCAATGTACTCGTCAAGGGCTATTACATAGCCTCCTTCGACTAGTGTTGGTAGGTCTTTCATTGCGATTATGTCTGGAGCCTCCTTTGCAGCAAAGGCTGCAGTTAGCTTATCTAAGTATGCTCCTCTGAAGAACTGCTTCTCTACTTCAATTTTTACGTTAAGGCCTATTGCTGCGAAGATTCTATTAAGTATAGATGCTGCACGTTCGACGTTGTCTACTCTGGTTACGTCTACTGGCGAGCCAGAAGCCCATACGCGTATCTTTATGACTCCATCTCGGGGTAGTTTTCCTGCCAGTTTTAGTAGGGCTTCATAGTCAGGCTTAATCTTATTTAGCTCTCCTTTTACTGCCTCCAGCTCTGACTTAACCTTGTTGTACTCCTCCGCTGGTACGCCTTTGGGCGCTAGTGCATAGCCAAGCCCTGCACCAATTAGAATGCCTATGATAAGACCGACTAGAATATATACACTTGTCTTGGGCATAATTTCACCAACCAACAGATTGTTACTTTGTTAATATTATTAGCGATGAAAGCCTATTTAAGCTTTTAGCTTTTAGCAAAATTATTTTTTGTTCGAAGTTTTTACGTATAAAAATGATTTTAGAACGCAGGAAACTAAGAGTTTTATAGTTGGAGTCGCACAAGAATACTGATTGGTGAAAATAATGAGCGAGATAGGGATAGGTGTCGTAGGGCTTGGTAGAATAGGAAGAATACATGCAGAGATATTCGCCTACAGGGTTGAGGGCGCAAAGCTCGTGGCCTTAATGGATGTAGTTGAAGAGCTCGCGAAAAGCACAGCCAATAAGTTTAAGGTAAAGTGGTATACTGATTATCAAAAACTGCTATCGGATCCTGAGATAGACGCAGTAGTCATAGCCACGCCTACTTTTCTGCATAAGGACATGATAGTTCAAGCGGCTGAGTATGGGAAGCACATTTTTGTGGAGAAGCCGCTCACCGTAACTGTCGATGAAGCTAAGGCCGCTCTCCAAGCTGTAAGTAAAGCGGGAGTGAAAATGCAGGTAGGTTATATGAGGCGTTTCGATTACGCCTATAAGAGCGCGAAGGAGAGAATAGGAAAGGGAGAAATAGGCGAGCCATTAGTTTTCGTGGGAATTGCCAGAGACCCTGGAGCCCCACCTGGATGGGCTGCTGAGCCTGGTAAGAGCGGCGGAATATTTCTCGACATGCTGAGTCACGACTTCGACATGGCAAGATGGCTAATGTCAGCAGAGGTTAAGGAGGTTTACGTGTTGGGAGGCGCGTACCTTTACGAAGAGATCAAGGAGAAGGGTGACTTAGATGTTGTTACCATAAACATTAAGTTCGACAACAAGGCTATTGGAATAATTCATGGTAGCAGGAAGTCCGTTTTCGGTTACGATCTAAGAACGGAAGTCATGGGTACGGAAGGAACGCTATACGTGGGTACGCTTCAAGACCCCATGTTTGCTCAGGGTAAGAGTGAAGGTCTAGTGTATAAAGGTGTGCAATGGTTCTGGAAGAGATTTTATGACGCCTATGTGGAGGAAGATCAGTCCTTTATAAGCGCGGTAAGGGAGGATAAAGAGCCTCTGGTTACGGGTATCGATGGCTTAAGGGCCGTAGAGATAGCGGAGGCCTGTTGGAGGTCTTACAGGGAGAAGAAGCCTGTCGAAGTCTCGTTAACGTAAAGAGACGAAGGTTTGTGTTATTTGCCATTATTATCTTTTATAATTAAAATAAAAACAAAGATTCGTCACTAAATATCTACCTATTTGGTAGGCTACAGAATATATTTTTCCAAAGAAGTTAAGAAATTGAGAGGCTTTTGATGTTATTATCCTCGAATGTGGAGGTATTATGTCTAAAATGGAAGTGGGAAGCCTCTATTCTTAGAGTCAAGTATTCTTGAATGGTTTCATAAATAGTCCTCATAGTATTAGTTTGGGGGTGTGTGGTTTTCTAGAGGAAAAGCTACACGTGCGCTACTAAGATTGGGCTTGCATTTAGGTCTGTTCAGTTCGTGGATATTCCTCTTCATAGCTCCGCAAAATCTCCAGCCTCATCGCTCATACATGAAGATCACCGGAAAATTCTTAAAGCTACCTATCTAGATGCAACTGCTAAGAATTTTAGCAACTCTATTTCAAAACTAGAGGGTAGGCGGCCAAAGTGATTGTAGAGAAGGCTTCGTAAAAGTCTTTCAGCCTCTTCTTCCGACATGGCAACAATGCCCTCGTCATGGCTGTAAAACTTCATGACAGGTATATGTTTATCTACGAATCCGGAGACGAGCGATAAGGGGCCTATTCTAATATTTTCATATATGCGCGTATATGGGAGTATGCAGGCGTAGTCTCCGAGAACTACTTCTTCCTCGAGGAAAGCGCCTGATCCCACATAGGCGTACTCTCCTATGATTGTCGAGCGGAGCAGAGATCGATCTTCTATGATGTTTTTGCCCAAGAGAAATGAATTTTCTATTGTGCCGCCTATGATGCTTCTCTCCCCTACGATGCTTCCGTCAATAATGCTTTTTTCTAAAACTTGAGTTTCCTCGCCGACTATTGCGGGTCCTCTAATAACAGAGTACGCTTTAATGACGGCTTTGGGTTCGATAATTATGGGTCCCGAACGTGTGTCTAAAAACACCTCTTCTTCAATTCTTGCTTTTTCTGAGACGAATACGTTCTCCTCATTTCCCCAAATTAGAGCGCTTTCTAGCGTATTACGGGGAGAATTGGAGAAGCTTAGAATCCCTTCAACAACCTTTTGTTTAAGGTCTCTGAAGTCGTGGAAGAGGGGCAATCTTCTACTAACCTTAGTTTTTGAACATTCTGCTAAAAGTCTTCGGAAGACCTCACCTGATGGCTTCTGCAAATCCTTCATGTACCCTGCTAACGTGTTTCTCTTTAAGCGCATTGCTAAAACATCTCTGCCCAGAAGCCATGCCCTATCTTCCTCCTTTTCCTCCGATAGGATTTCTTGTAAGAAGTTCACAGCATCGCCCGTGGGGACCATTCTCGCATTCACTAGAAGAAACAACTTTCCATCAGGAACCTTGTTTACTATGCAACCAAGCCTTCTTACCACATTGACTTTCCAATAACATAGTTTCTCGAGCTCAGGTCTTAGAATGAGCAATGTCCTATTCATGTTCAGCTGTCTTATGAAGTGCTCAAAGAAGTAAAGCCCGCCTATCTTTAGCATGTAAAGTGGACGGGTGAAGGTCAGAGGCCGAAAGCGCTTGTACTTTTCATCCTCGAAGAATGCGAGCATCAATGCTTTCACATCTGTTCCTGGGCTTTCTCACTTTCCTCTATTAGAGGTAGAATCTCATCCATGACAAAGTTATAGAACTCCCTTTCTTCTATCTTCGAGAAAGCCGTAACTACACAATTTCTCGTCAGTCCTATAACCCATCCCTTTTTCGTTTCGAAAACTGCGTACCATATTAATCCGAATTTTAAGTATTCCGCGTAGAGGGAGGTATCTCCGACAGCTGGACCGTAGAGAGCGAGTTTATCGACGCTGGGTATTCTCACGTTGTCAAAATATATGACCTTTGTCGAGCTAGGTTTTGACTCGTGAAGGGCCTTAAGGGTCTCGTGTGAAATGTGGGATTCTAGGATCATACCTCTTTTCGCGAACAGCAATTCTGAAAAGGTATTAGCCAGCCTGTTTGCCCTAAGTTTTCTATCGCCTATTACTAGGTATACTCTCTCACCGTAGTCGACGAAGAAGAAGGGTATATCGCGTGACATGGGGACTTTCCTCAGCTCACCGCGATACGGTATTTCTATCAGGAAGCTATCCTCAAATATCCCCTTAATCACATTTTTCTCGAAAGCTAGGTCTCTAATTCGAAACCCCAGCTCTACCTCCTCTTTGTTGATGCGTTCCAAGTAAACTTGCTTCACGTCTTTAAGTTTAAGCGCTATCAAGTCCATTTCCATCTTCTCTGCCAGCTGAAATATCTTACAAACGAGAGGCAACAGTACCCCCACTTTAGGATAGAATTTTTATGTTCATTTAAATAGTTCACCTTCAAGCACTAATCGAGGTGTGGTAATGATAGTGAAGGCCATCATTTTCGATCTGGACGGCACGCTAGTTGAGACGGGAGAAGCTCACCTAAATGCCTGGCTCGAAGCATGTAGAAGGTTCAGTCTCAGGAATGTGACAGCAGACGAGGTTAGAAAACATTTAGGGAAAACTTCTCTCGATATTGCTCAAGGATTACTTTCGGCTCGAGGTTTGGAGAGCTTAGAGGATGCTGCTCGACTAGCCGATTTAAAGGATAAGATATTTGCTGAGAAATACGCTGGGACCGTAACTCCGATAGAGGGCGTGAGCGACGTCTTAAACGTGCTTAAATCTAGGGGTTTGAGCATTGCCGTAGTATCATCAAACCCTAGACGCGTAATACTTACCATGCTTAAAGCCGCTAACCTGGCAGCCTATGTTGACGTCATAGTGGGGCAGGATGAAGTTAAGAAGGGCAAGCCCGATCCTGAGCCGATCTTAAAGTCTCTAGAAAGGCTTAAGGTAGATTCCCGAGAAGTTCTCGTTGTGGGGGATAGCGTGTACGACATAGAGGCAGCAACAAGGGCCGGAGTTCTAGCGATCGGCGTCACTACGGGTGTTTCCAGTCCTTCACAAATCCTTAAAGCGGGTGCAGCTGTCGTAATAAAGAGACTTCGAGATCTCCTAGTACTGCTCGACTAGGAGACGTGCTTATATGCCAGCCCCAACTTTTCTGCTAGATCATAGGCCCGGAGCATCTCCTCTGGGGTTGGTCTACGATATATTTCTGGCCACTTTCCTGGGGACTTTTCAACAAGGTACTCTGGCCTGTATTGGGACATTATGTTAACTAATGCTCTATTGCAGTGTTTTGCTATCCACTCTAAAACGGGTTTCGTGCAGCATTCAAAGTGTCCAGGTAGTACTAAGTGCCTGATGATCATATCCCCATGCTTGGATGCAATGTAAAGGTTTCTAGTGGCCACATCAAAATATCGTGGAATGCCCGACAATCTCAGCGCACAATTATTGTTCCCGTATTTGAAGTCGGGTAGCCATATGTCTATCACGTGTATCAGTATTTTCATGGCTTCTTCAGTCATATAGAAGTTACTGTTCCAGAGCAATGGAACGTTAACATCCATGTACCTGAGGGATTCCATGATCGTGTGCAATTGCTGATCAGGATTTCCTCCAACGTAGTTGATATTCCTCGCCCCCTCCTTGCGCAGTACTTCCGCTATTGAAGCGAGTTCTTTAGGCGTTACTTCGACTCCATTATCCGGATGCTGTGATATGTCCCAGTTCTGACAATACACACACTTAAAGCTACACCCTGTGAAGAATATGGTTCCTGAAGGAACTAGTGGGGCTTCCTCGCCTACGTGATGGAACCATGATGCAACCCTAGTCCTAGCATCGAGTCCACATGCACCTTTCTCCCCTTTGGCCCTATTGACCCTACATCTCCTCTCACAGAAAATGCACTCCTCTAGCAGTCTCTTTACGATCTCGATCTTGACATCTAGGAAGCTCCTTGAGGGCACTTGATAGTCTTCGAGCTTAGTTTCTCTTCGCCTAATCTTCTCCCACATATCCATGAACACCTTCCCTAGCCTTTCATGCTCCTTCCAAAGCTCTTCAAGAGTGGCTGTGGAGGGTTTAAGATTTGTAGGTACTCGCTTAACTATCAGGTACTTAGCTGGCATTTTGTCGTCCATTACTGCCTTGTACCACTCCAGTCTCTCTCTAACCTCCTCGTAGCGCCACACGAGGCGGGCATCGGGTCTCACAATAAACCACATGACCTCTCTCCTACAGTATACTATCTCACCGCTAAGGTAAAAATGATGCGGAACGACACGCTGATCGGCGACTCCACAAGCCGAGGTTCTCTGTCTGATATCGACCTTTAAGATCTGTTCACCTGCGGTCAGTATTATTTCGACTTATAAAATTTTCCACAAAATTACCAAAAAACCATGCAAGAAAAAAGCCTACAAGCCCCTTCAAGACAGGGAAGCCTGTGAAAAAGGGTGACTTTAAGCGAAGTCACCCAAAACTAAGATTTTTCAACTTACCCTCCTTCCTTTCCTTCTTCTTTTACAAGGGCCTTTAGGGCTTTCAAAAATTCATTTAGCTTTCTATTTGCCTCTCTAATATCTTTCAATATGCTGTCAAAATCCTCTTTTCTTACAAATATGTACTCTGAAGTGATCACGGGTTTAAGGTATAGGTCAACAATTTTTTCTGCCTGCCTTTTCGTTATATCCTCCTCTTCCACAAGCTGGCTTACAAGGAATGATTTTCTCCTCTCAATAGTCCAAGACGTGGCCTGAAGAGCCAAATTAAGAATCATCCTTAAAATCGAATCATTCACAGGATACCTCCCCACAACCCTCCTAAAAGCCTCCCTAAACCTATCATACTCCTGGTCAAAACTGCTCATGAACTATATTATGGGGGTAAACTAATTAAAACATTCAGTGTGACGAAAGTAAATAAGTCCGTTTTCATACTTTGCTGAGACCATCATTTACTCCTGTTCTTGTAATAAGAAAGCCTTTTTCTTACCAGGATTAAAGTATAGACTAAACCCGTAATCTTCAAGAAAATCGTTGCCAATTATGCTTGGTATAGCCATTAATCTACGATCATTTAAAGTACTTCTGTTTATTTTGGTCGGCACTAAAATACCCATTTGCGGGATTGAAACGCTAAAACTTTCTTCTTCCTCAGTTCTGAAAATAAGAGTAACATTACGTATTGGATGATTAAAGAAACGGAACCCTGCAAGGCTCACACTTTCACCACTCTGCATTCTCTTTATTGGAAATCCTAGTCTCAGAGCATCTCTTGTAGAGACAACTGTATAAGGGCTGCCCGTATCAATCAAAGCTTCCAAAAATCCTCTATAACGAGAGTATTTTAGCATAAAGGTAGTAAAAGGAAAGAATCTGTTCCTTAGAAACTTCCTTACATGGCAACGTATCTTAAGCAAATATTACACCTTATTTCACAGAATGAACGAAAGGTCTTTAGGCGGTATGGATGTTATCAGGAGAAATGCTGCATCTTCTCCTCTCTTTTTTAGTTCTTTCACAGCTTCTTCGATACTTTCAGCTGCGAGAATAATTTGCTTGTTTTTTATCACTACTACTTTACCCTCATATTCTCTAAGGGTATCGTAGTTTGCACATAACCATTGGGCATCTTCTTCAAAGCATTTTACATCTCTTTCAAATTCCGTTTTTACCACCCCAAATATACTGATAGCCTTGTCTTTTTATTCTTTTACCCCTTCAGAGAAAACTTCCACATGCTTTAAGGAGGAATTGTGATGTTATGAAGAAAGTATCTTCTGACAAAAACAAGGAAATATGCTAAAGTCTTGCTCTCCTCTTGAGCTTGTAT
>Ga0190367_1000962_pt1 | contig 18177 bp, 18 predicted proteins | sample 4872181011_MG_FD_171838 | JGI IMG/M metagenome (GOLD analysis project Ga0190367, IMG submission 171838) | Hydrothermal vent microbial mat bacterial communities from Southern Trench, Guaymas Basin, Mexico - 4872-18-10-11_MG | ecosystem: Environmental > Aquatic > Marine > Hydrothermal vents >...
CCTTGAACAGGCATGAAATTCCAAGATCATTGAAAATTGCATCAGCATCCATTTGTGCGGCGCTCTATGCTCTGGGCTCCTATTTAACTGCTTATATTGTCTCTCCATGGGGCAGGGGTCAATTTAGACCAGCAGTTGTCATTCCACAGGTAATTGCAGTTTTATTTGGAGGATTACCTGCAGGCATCGGTGCAGCAATTGGAACATTTATTGCGGATTCGGTTAAGCATTTCCATCCCTATTTACCGAGCTTAGTTGCAGCTGTACCGAGCAACTTCATAGCATTCTATATTTATGGGAGAATCTTGCATGGAAAGTTTAGCTTAAAGAGATTCATACTCGCAACCTATCTAACATTGATCATAGGAAACCTCATATGCGCATTTCTATACGTGCCAACCATATATCTTTTAGGAGCACTTCCAGCAAATCTAACTTGGCTTGATTTAACTGAATTTGCAATGGCATTAACTGTATGGTGGTTCTCAACAATGCTCCCCTTCTCACTAATAATTACACCAATAATTTTGAAGTCATTAGCTGAAGCCTTCCCAGCAATCACCCCTCCACAGCTAAGGGAAGCACGCTTTATCGATGAAATTAGGAGTATGCCTTTCAGCTTAACGGTTCTATTATCGGGGCTAGTATTGGTGGCTATGGGGGTAGTACTAGCATACACACCTATTGGAAGCCAACTGCTGTACGGCTTCACAATTAAAATAAAGAGGGAATACGCACTGCTCACAATTCAACTAATAAACACCATTCTAATGTTCCTAGGCTCAACCATAGCTATTCTGGGAGCATTACTGAGCATTATGAGTAAAATAAAGCATTAAGATACATCAAGCTAAGCAAACCAAGGTTAATGAGCAAGCTTAAAGTTTTTTATAACCCATTAAGAATATAGTAGATTTCGGTGTTTGTTGTGGCTAATATTAGTAAAATTTTAAGTGAGGAATTTTCAATTCAAGAGCTCATCAACCTGGTCTCCGATTTGAGTAGGTTGCATAGAATTCAAGGTTGTAGTGAACTTGAAAAGGCTGGCGACTACATTAAGAAGTGTGTTGAAGAAGCGGGACCGTTTAGGGTGAACTTAAAGAAGTATAATTATGGTGTGGCTCAAGGCTCATTTGGACCAGTTGTCGGCTGGGATATTGAGGACGGCGAATTAAGGCTCATCAAACCCAGAGAAGAGCTACTGCATAGCTTCAAAAACTCCAGGACTCTAATTGCAGCCCACAGTCCCAGCGGTGAAGTTGAGGGAGAAGTAGTGCATGTGGGTGATGGTGAGGATCCTAAGAGCTATGAGAAAGTTAGTGTTGAGGGGAAAATAGTCCTTGCATATGGATACGCGTATATAGTCTACATGCAGGCTTTAAGGAAAGGTGCTAGCGGAGTCTTAGTCTATAGGAGAAGCGGTATTGAAAATGGAGTTCCCTACATGGGCCTCTTCCTAACTCCAAGTGAAGCAGAAAATGCAAGGGCTCCTGCAATGACTGTTTCCAGGAGAACAGCCATGAAGCTGATTAGGATGATCGAAAGGGGAGAGAGGCCAGTTGTGAAAATGATTGTTAAAGCAAACTATAGAAGTGAAGCATGGATACCAGTAATAACCGCTGAAATAGGTGAGGGAGATAGCGAGGTACACTTATGTGCGCACTACTGCCATCCAGCGGGGACAGTCAATGATAATATTAGTGGGACAGCAGCTCTATTAGAACTAGCACTAGCCTATGCAAGATCGATTAGTAAGGGCAAACTATTAACTCCAAATAAGCACAAGATCAAATTTATATGGTTCCCAGAATATGCTGGCTCACTAGCCTACATGATAAATGAGAAGCCAAAAGTAGTATTCAGCATCAATTTAGACATGATAGGTGAAAAACAGGAGCTTACAGGTTCAACCATTAACTTCGTTAAGCCACCACCAAGACTCTATCACCCATACGAGGCAGCAGCTTACTACTGCTTGAAAAAGCAACTATCATTAAGCGAAAGCTTCTCATCACCTAGAAAAGCCCTCACCTATAGATTAGATGTGGTTCCATATGAAATGGGCAGCGACCACGACATATATCTGCAATTCAATGTTCCAGCAGTAATGATAAATCAATGGCCGGATAAGTACTACCACAGCGACTTAGATACCATCGACAAATTCGACCCACAATTAGCTAAGCTAATTACCATTGGAATTGGAGAGGCAATATACATGTCATGTACTTCTAAAAGTGAGGAAGAAGTTAAGAAAATGGCTAAGAGCTACTTCTACGAAAGCATTGGTAGAGAATTATCTGAAACTGACCCGGAGCTTCATGATATCAGGTATAAGTTCCTAGTTAAGACTATTGGAGAAGCAACTTTGGAGTATACTCACGACAATATAATAGGTAAAATAGTGAAAGCAATTGAAGTTAATAAAAGCACTGAGAAAGCTGAAAAATACATCTATAAGGGTCCACCTGGAACAGTACCTACTAGGACAATTTACAGGAAAACTGGATGGGATGGATATAGCGTCCTAAAGAAGATATTTGAGAAAAATAGGTACATGAGAACGGTTGTTTCAAGTTTAATTCCAATGTATATGAGGAAACCAAAAAGTTTAAGCGAGCTAAAGAAAATGGTTGAAGAGGATTATGGAGTGAAAGTGGAAATAGAGCCTTTAAGAGAGGCAATCGAGGTCTTAATGAAAGCGGACTTAATAGAGAAGGTTAGTTAACCACAATAACTATCATAAAGCTCCTTGACATCAAACCCAAGGGCATTGAGAAGCTTCCTAGTAGCTCCCATCTCCTCTTCTTTAGCAAAAACATAAGGAGACTTCATAACTATAAGCCTAGGCATCAACCCCCTAAATCTCAATTCATCAACAATTTCACTTAAGTCCTCAAGGCACCTAGATCCATAATCATTTGTTTCCATTGCAAGCTTATTTCCAGCAATCCTTGCCCTCAAAACACCACTACCTCTCCTAGCTATAACCAGATCACCCTTAAGCTCAACACTATACCCCAAGTCCTCCAGTATTCTTGCAAAATCAAAACTACTTATTGCATTTAAGAGCAGGTACATTGCCATAAAACACATACTGGCCTGCACCCAAATTAGGTTCACAAGAAGATATTATAAAGTTAGCTGGAAACGCCGAGATCAACTTAAAGGGAGATAGCTAGCCGTTAAGTAAATTGAGAACTTGATTTCTAAATTCCTTCTGAAAGAGATCAGCATATTAGTAATTATTTTGACATGGAATTTAATGAAAATTTCATTAACAACTTTTCATAAGCGAGATTGAGGAACCTCATAGCAAGCTTTATGAAATATCCCTTCAAGCATGGTGGAAGAGTGCAGATATTATGATGTTTAGTTTCAGTAATTGGTATTAGCTATGAATCAGTCTATATTTCATAATTCCATAATTAATTTAGGTTAACATGTAGGGATGCGAAGTATAGTTAAGTTCATTTCACTTTGTAATTCTTAATTAGCTCGAATATTCTCTCTTGCTCTGCTCTTGATAGTGTTTGCCAGTAATTTGGTCCTACAATATTTTCTACCAATTTTCTAAACGACCTCAAGTCGTAAGTTAATAATGTTTTTATGTTGAAATCCCTTATTGTTATTACTGTTATTGCATCGGTATAGCTGAAACCCTTTCTATCAATATTTTGCTTAAACATTTCTAGCGACTTCCTCTCAATTTCTTCATCAATATGTAATACTTCCAGAACTCCACTCTCTATTAATGCCTCTACGAAAGCTTTTGCTGTTTCTGGTGATATGCGATATTTGAGTATTGTTAATGTTTCATCGAGTATGTGATTTGTGATATATGGTTTACCCCATTTACCCTCCAATACATGTATCATTATTGCCAAAGAATCTAGGTGATGCTTATCCTTTAAACTGTAATACGCAAAGAATATTCCTGTATCTATGATTGCTGTCAAGCTTCTTCACCATATAAGTATTTGTCTAATTCTTCAGCATTTGTCTCCCCTATATCCCTTGCATACTTTAGTGTTTTGAGCATAATAGTCGGATCTACACTGCACTTGCTAAGCTCTCTTTCTGCAGCATCCAGTGCATATCTGAGTGCATCAACTATTCTCTTTGCCTTTATGAGCTTAGCTATTCTCATTAACCTCTCCTTATCTTCAATTGAAATTCTAATAGTAGTATATTTCAAGTACTCCACCACGTTCATAACTCTTCAGTCGACATATAAACTTTACTACATGTATAATGTCTACATACAATCATAGCTCGACTTCACCATGAAATTATCTTGGAGAACCATATGTAGCTCAATATCAATTTCATATATTCCAAGCTTCTTTAAACCATAATCCCATAAATTAAATCCTAAAGTACTCGCAAATCCGCATGCTCATGCATTAATTAACAGATATATGACCATGAAGCACCTTAATGTATGGCTCAACGAGGTAAGCAATGGAGTATGTATTACTTCAATCCCTAATTATTGAGCAAAGTAGCTCTTTGAAGTATGAAAAGGATAGATACATGGAATGAAATACAAGTACAAGTAATATTGCAAGTACGCTACTTGGAAATGAAAATACTAGGGCCGCGTAAATTAATTGGGCTCTCTTAACTTCATCAGCCAAAATAGGATTGATAGTATATAGCTCCTGCATATCCTGTCTATCAGCTAAATAATACTCATGATAGCAGAACTTCGCGATTGAAAACATGACTGCTGAAAACAGAACTATCGATATAGTGAAGGCAAAAATTATTCCCTTAAAACTCCTGTATAGCTCACTTCTCCACGGAGCCTTGCCCGTGGAACCCCATGAAATGATAGTTAAGCTAATTAGCGTCATGAAGCTGCCAATTAAAATGACGAGTGGTAGAAGCCAAGCTCTAGGCTTCTGAAATACATGTGTAATATAAAGTATGGTCTTCCAAAACAGGTAAGCCTCACAGAATAGACAAAGCACGGTAACCAGCGAACCAATCACTATAAGACTTGCCCGCCGAGCCTTAATCTTTGAATCCAATCGATATCCCACTCTATTCAGCAGTAAAGTTAGTTGAGGAGAAATAATTAATGCAAGAATCATTAAAGAGATTTGAAAGCGAAATTCATTCTCCAACCAATATAGTATTGATATGCCTGGATATGTACCAGTACATGGAATAGATGCTATGATGAAGTAAGCCCACAATTCAACAGATAAAATAGTTGCAATAATAAGCATTACTTCAAATTCTATTCTTTTCAACTTCACAAGCATATGCTCTTTCGAAAAACTATTAAGCTTTATGACTTAGATGCACCTTCAATTCATCATCTAATTTCAGCTATTTAATATTCGAGTAGCTAGCTTACTTCACCCAATAAAACTCTCCATGGAACCTCAGCTATCTCCCTAATGATTGGTTTTTCATCCATTCTCTTATAAGCTACTTTTTTAAGCACCCTAATCCTATCTACATTCTTCTTGGGATATGGATCATTTCTAATGTATGGGAGAGCTATAAATCTGACATAGGACTCATTTATCGGGCATATGTAGTTGCATATTCTACATGAGATGCATTTTTCTATTAAGACTTTAGCTTTCCCATCGACAATTTCTATAGCTCCACAATTACACCAGTAAGTGCAGTTTTGGCATCCAGTGCATAGCCTAAATCTATAGTATGAAGCCAGAAACTTCTCGAGCAAATCAAGCCCTCCACATGCAATTATAGAATTGCTTGAGAGGTATATCTTTAAATCACCCGACTTTAGATCGATACCCCATGTCTTTAGAAAACCAATTAATCCATGTAAACTATCAATCGGCTCCTCAACTTCAATTTCCAATTCAAAATCATCCTGATTACAGCTTCTAATTTTTAATTGATAATTAAGGTATGCCTCATACTTCGATCGCCAATTTAATCGCCTAATTTTTAAATGGGAGGTTAGGTTCTCCTCATATGATGATGGCCTCAAAAATCTCCATAAGCCATATTCAATCCATTCCCTAGGCAAATTCCTCTCTATACGCCACATTTCAAGCTCACTAATCCACTTACTCCATAACTCCGGATACTCTTTTTCTACATACTCGAACTCACTTAAACTGCAATTTGGACATATGAAGCAACCTATCCTCTCATAGCATTCATCGTATAATGGGCAGTAATCAATTTTATTAGCTAAGATATATAGCCACTCAACAAGCTGATTCCATGCTCTAATAGGACTCACACACAGCACATTGGGTATCCATGAACTCGTCCAAATATCGGATTTATGTAGGCGAGTTAATGATTCATACATCCTCCGACCATCAATACTTATCACTCGCCTCCTAAACTCGTCTCTAATGAGCTTCGAAGTTGGAATTAGCTTAAGAAGATAGGTGCACCATCTATACTCAACCGAAGGAGGGCCAAGCCTCCTCATTAAATCATAAAAGTTGCATGAAGGCTTTGACTCCAATAATTCCACTCCACATCTATCAATGAATTTAAATACAAAATCTCTCACCAGTGGTATTTCGAGACCAGTATTATTGTATATAACCTTTGGCTCTAAGCCAGCCTTCAAGCATAAGTATAGCGTTACAGTACTATCCTTACCACCAGAAAACATAGTCACTACTTCAGCATCAAATCTACTCGAAACCTTATCTATCAATTTAAGCGATTTTGCTTCAAACCTCATTAGTGAGTGCTCATTTGCCCTAATGAAATCATTAATGTTTGACTTAGCATCTGAAATTGGTTGCTGAGCTGATCTAAAGATCTCCCTAACCTTAACATACTTTTCCCTAACATATCCTACTCCAAGCAATCTTCCACTACTATTAGTAACAATTACCTGGGAGTTTATCGGGAGATCAACTCTTCTAAAAACCACACTTCCCTTAAACTCTTCATGATCAACTTTAATGCGGGGAAGCAGCTCGTTTTCAAGTGCCCTCAATGCCCCATAATAACTAAAACGAAATCTCCATTCCCTAATTAATGGATCATAGTACACCTTACCTATCCTTACTCCATCCTGATATACTTCCCTCATGACATCAATGTACCTAATTCTATTTACGAGCACAGGATTACCACTAAAAATTTTATTATAACATTCCTCACCAACCTCAAATTTAATTCCAAGCCTAATCTCTCGATAATCATGTTCAAGTGCTGGCCTAATATCTCCTGGAAATGAAATTCTAATTTTAATGCCCATTCCACCACACTTAGAACACTCCCTACCTATCAATGGCACATTGCAGTTTCTGCACCAATACATCTCTGCTTTCAAGTTCATTTGGAAACACCCTGTCCCGAAATAAGCCTTAATACCTCCTCCTCAATCTCTCTTGGAAGCGAGCAGCAGAGAGGTATGTAGTTGGCTTTAAATGAGGAGGGTAAAACAATTCTATCAACCAATCCCATCTCCATCAAAGATAATTCAAGCTCCTCACTATAGCTCCCCCTAGGCCGCATACAGCCTAATGCCAACTCTGCTCTTGAGAGAACCTTCCTAGCATGATCAAATACCTTCACCACCTCCATTGGACTTGGGGGACTAATGTTCTCGAAAGGCGTACCCTTAACATTTAAAATCACTAATAGCACAAGCACATATGGATCATAATCCCTAAGTAGTGATACTAATTCAAATTCACTGGCAAGTTCACCATAATTTGCTCCAATCAGTATATGTGGAGCAGTATATGGAGGACCATACTTCTGCAAGTTATCAAGCGTATTCTCAATATCCACCCAGTCAATCTTCAAATTCATGACTTCACCCGATACCTTTGGATCTGGAAGACAGAGATCTACAATATCAACTCCAGCCCTCCTCAGCTCCTCTGCATACTTGCGGTCAACCATGCCAGCATGAACACTTACAATTAAACCTAAATCTCTCTTCAAATCCCTTATAGTCGATAAGTATGCCTTAATTGGCAATTTACCACTCCTAGTAAAACCCCCACTAATGAGGCAGCCAACTATACCATACCTCTCCTTCAATTTCCTACATAAAGCATATAATTGACTTGGCGAGTAAACATGCATCATTTCATTGAGCACTCTACCTCGACAATACTTGCAATTTAAAGCGCACCAATTACCAGTTATAGATATTGATGGAAATTTTGGTAGAGGCCTATAAGCCCTAACCATGAGCTACACCATAAAGTTCCATTCATCACGTGAATACTTATCTCTCACCAGCTTTTCAGCTAACTCAAGCTCCTCCCTAGTTAATTCAGCTTCCTCGAACTCAACGTTAAGTGCACGTTTAAATCCCTTAATTAATGCCCGTAAAGCTTCATCCCTCCCCACAGGTCTACCCAATGCTTTTGATGCAGTTGTAACCCTCTCTTCAAGACTCCTTGCACCCTTATCCTTAAGTTTTTCAGGGACAATTTTAAGTGCGACAGCTAGTGTTCCAATATCAGTATTATACATAAATGTTCCATGTTGAAGAACAACTCTCCTCCTTCTAGTTTGAGCCGAACCAGAAACTTTCTTCCCATTAACAACTACATCATTTATCGGCTTGAACTCAGCCTTTAAACCCAATTCCTCAAGCGCATAAACTATTCCTCTACAATACAGTTCATAGCTCTTCAATATGTCTCTTGGAGCATCAGCTTCACTCACAACTATGGAATAAGTTATTTCTCCATTTTCATCATGAAATACTGCACCACCACCAGTAATCCGCCTAACAACCTCTATTTCATGCTTCCGGCAGAAATCAAGATTAACTTCTTCCTCAGCTGACTGAAAATACCCTATAGTCACTGCTGATGGCCTAAATACAAAGAACCTCAGCGTATTAGGTATTTTACCCTGAGACCTCAACATCAGCATTGCCTCATCAATAGCCATATTCCAGTAACCATCATACTCATTTAGATAGATAAGCCTCCACTTCCCCAAGTCAAACACCTCATCAATTTAAAGTTGTTTCAATCAGCTATATAGATATTAAATTGAGCCTAATTATTTCAAACGCTTTCAATAGTAGAGCCTAAGCTAATTCCTGGAGTGATAAAACTTAAAATTCATGGACATTCATAGTAGCCGTTGGGAAAAGCATGCGGGCTTTAAGTAGTAGACTTATAACATATGTTGCTCTCTTTATAGTAGTGTTTTCAATTTTAATCTATACTCATGCAGATATCCTCTTCCAAAGAAGCATTAAAATATATATGGCATACGCATCGAGCATTGAAGCCATAGACTACAGTAGCTTCCAAAACCTGTATTCGAAACTCGAAATTGGTGGTTTAGAAATTGGATTTAAGAGGGAAGGCAAGGCTGAATCCTATGGCTTTATCGAATTCAGGGCTTCAATAATGCTCAATGATGAAGCTTTAAACTCAACTCTAGTGAGAATATTTGATTCGTTATTTAAAGATGAATTAGCAGTAAATGCGAAATACCATGTGAATCCAGATGTAATAAACATTAAATTGGCAATGGCAATTATCCAGAAACCATTAGTGAAGCTAAACTTCGACGATATAAATTTTCAAGCCACCATTGACTGGATAGTAATGGTGGAGAGTAATGGAAGTAAATCGGTTATTAATGGTTACGGCACAATATGGAAGATTAATGGAATAGGAGTGACAAGAGCAGAGAACATACACTGCAAACAAGGCTACTTAGTTCACATTTTAGAAGATGCATTTGGGAATCAAGTAATTCAATTGAGAATAAAGGAAATAATTGACAAGCTAGGCAGTAAATCACATCTTAAAATAAAGCTTAAAAGCACAATCCAATACCTATACCATGCACCTAAAATAGGCTTTAAAGTCAAGGATAAAATTGAAGCGGGAATCGGGGAAATAACAATTACAAACTTAAATAACAGGACTATCACAAGCATGACATTTAAAACACCTATAATAGAGAAGGAAGTGAAAATCGCAAATCAAAATACAGAGTTAATAAAAATAGCAACACTAGTAATAGCATCAATAGCCTGTGGAGTCCTCATATCAACCATAAAATGGAAAATACCAGTGAATATGAAGTGAGTTAAAAGATTTTAGAAGATTTTCAGAAAGTGCAATAGATAAGTAGATGAGAAGCTCATAACCAGTATTCGAGGCAACCTAAATGAAGTGGGTTACTCGAAGCTTTCCACATGTCGATAGAACTGCTAGTGCATGGCTAATAAAGAAGTTTATTGATTCAAATGCCGAATTCATATTTATAAACTGGCCAGAAGAACCTTTAAAGCCCGAATATGGAACTCCATTTGACATTAAAGGTGTTGAACTAGGCCATAAGGGCAACAAATGCACTTTTGAAGTAATAGTTGAGAAGTATAATATCAAGGACCCATATGTACTGAAGGTCTCTGAAGTCGTCCATGCAGCCGATATTAAGGAGGAACTGGAAAAGAATCCCTTAGCAGCCGGAGTAAAGTCCATTTTAAGCGGATTGAGATTTACAACGAAAGATGATTATGAAACACTTGAAATTGGAATGAAAATATGGGAATCACTCTACAACTACTTTAAGCTCAAGGACTTAGAGGAAAAGCACAGTGAAGAATTGAAGAAGATGGATAGAATTGAGAGACTGAAGTTTATAAAGAAGAAGTTATTGGAGGGCTGAAAGGGGAAGCTATTGCAGTACTCAAGAGCATTCATTATTCTATCATTTGCGGGGCCCATTGCAATACTAAGCTTAACCATGTTAAAATCCCCCACACTACCATTTTTGCTAAGTATCTCAATGTTAGTGAAAGTGAAATTGGATTAATAATTTCATCTATGGGAGTTGAAAGTTAATATTCTCAAAAGACTATTCGACATTAATTCTCTCAATCACAGTATTTGCATGTAGAGTTACATTCACAACAACTTCAAATCCCCCACTAATATCGGAGCTAGTAAGTGAGCATGAGCATAGTGCCGCCATAGGCACGATGGAGACCATAAAGGATGTTGGGCAGGCATCCGGCCCAATAGTTACTGGATTAATATTATCTCAAGCAACATTTGAAGTAGCCCTCACATTAATAGTGATAGCACTGTTAACTTCATATACCCATAATATACTTCGAGTTAAAAGGCACGGGAAACCTTGAGAAGCATAGGTGAAAGCTCATCGCAAAAGGTGCCTCAACTGCTCTCTTATTAATTTAATATCCCTCTTTGCCCATTCTATTGAGGGATAGTTGTATATTGGGCCTCTGGGGCTCTCATTATAGAAAGGCCTATTGCATCCTGGACAGCCCCGAGTTATGAATGGAATGCAGCTTTCAATCACCTCTATAATGATTCGCCTATCAATATCGATTCCACTTAATATTCCATCTTCAAATTTGAAATCACTCAGGCTTGCAATTCCATTAACTATTAAATAATGCGCTAGCTGTATTGCCCTATATCTTGATGGATTTGGAGGCCTACTCTTTTCCAGCGGAGTTCCCTCCATTGGTGTAAAGGCAAATAGACTCGTATTTACCCCCTTAATCTTTAACTTGTAAATTGTCTCAAGAAAATCACGATCGGAATCACCTAGTCCATAAATTAGATGGCAAGTCACCTTACCTTCACCTAGAATCTTAACAGAAAGATCAATAATTCTCATAGTTCTATCCCATTTAAACGGCTTCTTCAACTCATTGAACAATTGTGGAGATGCAACATCTAGGCCTATGCCAATTCTATCTACTCCAAGCTCCTTTAAACCCCTAATGTCATCAGCACCTCTCGGGTGAATTGATACTGAAATAGGCAGTTCAACATTACTTTTAATTGCTTTAATGAGCTCAAATAGCTCTGAAATCATATTAGGGTAAACTATTGTCTGAATACATACTCGCTTAAACCCTTTACTTGAAGCTAGTGCATTAACCACCCTATTCAATTCATACTTAGGCCATATAATTCTCGAGAGATAGCTTGAGTTCGTAGAACTAATGCATGCCTGAGTGCAAAAACTGCATTGGGCCATGCATTTTCCAGGATAATACATCATTAAGTACGCAGTGGTCGGTTCAACTAGCATCTTCATCTTAGTTAATCCGAGCTTAGCTGCTGTTCCAATTGAAACTCTTACATATCTAATCAATTTGGCCGCCCTCAAATGCTCTCATTATTGCTTTAAGAAAGTCCCTTGGCTCAATCATTGGTGTAGTAACCTTTTCCGATTTATAGAACATTTCAATTCTATTCAAAATTTCAGATTCAATTAGTGGACAATCTTTTAGAATACTCTCCAGCTTTCTAATGGCCTCCTCAGGGTACATGAAGAAGTCTCCAGTTATCCTAATACTCTTAATTTTCCCCTCCTCAACTCTCATAGACACCCTAATTAGCTTTGCAGCTTTATATGAAGCCTTCAACTCCATGACTGCTCACATCACTAATAGGAACTCATTGTTTAAGTTTAAGATTTACTTGCTGGGTACTTGGAAATTAAGTAGAGCTTTCTCGTGTGAATATTAAGTTTATAGCTTAACTTCCTCCTACAATTTCTACATAAATACAGGTATTTAGGGATATCTTCCTCAGCTATTTTCTTCGCATTAGCGCTCAGCTCCATTAATAGCCTTTCTCGAATTCTAGCTAGTTGCTTATCGGTAGTTATTGGTGAACCACAGTTCCTGCACTTTGCTAATGGAAGCTCTATCTTAACTATTAAACTATTCTTACTTGAACTTGCCAGCTCAAATTCACTCGTCAATCTAATTGCCTCTTCAGGACATATCTCCTCACATCTACCACAGAAAATGCATTTTGTTAACTTGATTTCCAAAATCCTACTATCTTCAGTATCACTATAAGTATCCGCTCCTGAACTACACTGAACTGTACATGCCGCGCAACCAATACACTTATCCTCATCAAATTCAGGCCTCCCTCTCAGACCTTCAGGAATTTGACTATACTTTTCCTCAGGCTTTCCCGCAGGATATTTTACTGTAACTGGCTTCATTAAGGCTGATAATGCATTTCTTAAAGCCCTCAACAATTCACATCACTCCAATAAACCTATAAATAATTGATAGAATAATTGAGAGAACTGCTATTGGCCAAGCTCTAGTCAATATCCAATTAAATCCCTGATCAATTCTAAACCTCGGTGCAAGAGCATGAATTAGTGAAATTGCAAAAGTAACTATTAGGCATAGTGCAGTGAAGGTAATGAAGTTGATAACTAAATTGAGGAAGCTTACTGGTGGAAGTAGCTGGCCACCAGCCAAGAAAAGATCTATGAAAAACCCAACTAAAATTGCAGTTAAAATGTACTTCGAAGCATATAGTAAGGCCAAGTATTTGCCAGAATATTCAGTAAATGGTCCAGCCACTATTTCAACCTCGGCATCGGGAATATCAAATGGCTTCAAGTGCAGTTTTCCGAGAATCGCAATGATAAATGATAGTGCCGCTAATGGATTCGAAATGACATATGGATAGGAGGCTAACTGCGCATCGATTATGCCCTTAATTGATAGGGTGTCTGCTTGAACAGCTGAAGAAAATGCTGATAAGATGAGCAGCACCTCAATCGTAAACATTAATTCTGCTTCACGTCTAACCCCAATTTCACTCCATGGAGAACCACTTGCAACTGCACCTAATAGCCAGAATAATGTTACTCCAATTATAAAGTATATTAGGAATATTATGTTTAATTCAAATCTACCTAGAAGTGTAAAACCTCCATATGAAATAAAGTATGAAGCAATTAATGCTAATAAAAAGCTTATCCAAGGTGAAATTTTAAATAAAATTTTATTTGCGCTTTTAGGTATAATTGTCTCCTTATATGATAATTTAAGAATATCATATAATGGCTGGAGTAATCTAGAAGTTCCAAGTAATGGTTTTAATTCACCATACATCGACATTAATGGTCCAAATCTGAATTGAGCTCTAGCAAATATTTTCCTAATTTCATAAGTAAATAATATTCCTAATAGGAAGGATATTATTGGTATTAATATTAATGGAATAAATATCAAATTTACACCTCCAATTTTTTGAGTGCTAATCCTTTCATAAATTCATCATAACTTAAAATTACCTTCTTGCCCTTCTTTTCATCTACAATTATTACCCTATCTGTACATGCAAAGCATGGATCTACACTTCCAATAATTATTGGTGCATCAGCTAAACTGTATCCTTTAAGCATGAATATTAATGCTGAAATATTTCGGTAGCTTGGAGTTCTAATTCTAACTGTTTTTGGTATATTTGATCCATTTGAAGCTATATAATAGAATAATTCTCCTCTCGGCGCTTCACTCTTTCTAATTGTTTCTCCTTCCGGAAATTCTTTTACTTCAACTTTAATTGGACCTGAAACCCTCTTTAATGCATCTAGACATTGTAGACAAATGTCTATTGATACTAATATTTCTTTAACTCTAACAATTACTCTTGCAAATACATCTTTACCTTCATCTACAACGATATCCCAGGTAGTATATTCTTCACTATAGGCTGCATATGGGCTATCCTTCCTAACATCTATTTTCCATCCACTAGCTCTAGCTGTTGGTCCAACTGCACCCCCATTCTTAGCATCTTGAAGACTAAGTATACCTATATCTTCAGTTCTAGCTCTAACAATACTATGACTAAAAACTATATCAGCTAATTTTTCAACTTCTCTCTTAACATTTCTAAGTTTCTCTTCAACCTTTCTTATTTGCTGGTCATTTACATCTCTTCTTACTCCACCAATAATTATTGCATCCATATGAACTCTATTTCCAGTTAAGAGTTCTATAGAGTCCTGAATGTCTTCTCTAATCTTCCAAGTCCACATTAGGAGTGTCTTAAAACCTATAAGATCACCTGCAACTCCAAGCCATAGTAAATGACTATGAATCCTATTTAATTCTGCAAGTAGGGTTCTAATGTATTGGGCTCGGTCGCTTGGAGTTATATTTGCAATTGCCTCTGCAGCCATTACAAATGTTAATGCATGTGGAGTATTACATATACCACAAATTCTACTTACTAGAAATATGTCTCTCCAAAAACTTCTTTTTTCAGCAAGCCTCATTATACCTCTATGATTAAATCCAACCTTGATGTCAACATCGATTACTTCTTCGCCGTCAACTTTAACTTTAAAGTATCCGCCTTCAAGCATTGCCGGATGATATGGACCTATTGGTAAAATACATTTCCCCTCAACTTTAACTGGTTTCCACTCTTCAGCTTTACTTTCAACTGGATCTGGCCATTCATATGGTAGGAATATATGCCTTGGATCAGGATGTCCATCAAATTTAATTCCCAATAGCTCCATAGTTTCCCTTTCTGCCCATGAGACTTGATAAGTTAATTTTGATACTGATGGTGCAACCGCATTTTCTCTAGGTAAATAGGTTTGAAGTATTATATGTGAATTAACGTCCATGTGATCTAAACCGTAAACATGAATTAATTTTAATCCCTTATAATCTTCATCTGAAGCTGTAATATGAATAAGTCTTCCATCAATTGAAAGTAAATATTTAGCTGCATCAATAAGCTTATCAACTGAAGTTTCAATGTAAACATGCCTACCGTTCATATCTAATTTAACTATTTTAAAGTTTGGTGAAAGTATTTTTTCAAGTTCACTTAACACTTCATTTAGTTTGATCATAATTATCCACCTCCAATTAAAATTAGTTTTGAAGCTATGAGAAGGAAGCTTCTATCAAGTCTACGAATCATTAATGCCATTAAAATACATATTACTGCCAGAATTGTTTTTGGAGTTAACATTAAACTTGGAGCTTCGCTCACTGTACCTTTGGCTCTAGCTGAAATTAATGTGAATCCAATGAATACTATAAGTTCAATTAATCCACTTGCATATAGTGATATTCTAACTATTATTGGTGGAATTCCGGTTAAATCTAAAATTTCCCCAGTTATTGTGTGAAACATGAAGTGCTTTGCATTATAGGCAGGAGTATACGGTATTAGCCCTGAAATACTAATTGCAGCTATAACCCATAACAATGATGTTATTGGAAGAGCTCTTGTAGCCGAACTTAATTTATGCCAATTTCTTTCTTTAAATTTCTTCAAATATGAGCCACTAGCAAAGAACAATAATGCCTTACTAATTGAATGAATTGTTAAGTAAAATAACATTCCTGAAATTCCAATAATAAGTTGACTTACGGTTTGCCATGCAAATAAACTTGAAGCAGTAACCATATAAAGGCTACCTAAACTAACAATACTACTATATGCTATAACTCTCTTCAAATCTTTATCAAATATCATTCCGATAATTCCAACCCATATGCTTAATAATCCAATTATGGTTAAAGTTGAGGCTACAATGCTTTCATCCACATTCTGTGAAAATGAGAATGCTATTAAACATCTAAGTGCTGCTATGAATGGAATTTCAATAGTTACTCCAGATAAAATTGCACTTATAGGTGCTGGAGCCTCAGAATGGGCATAGGGTAGCCACAAAATTCCTAGTGGTAGTATTCCACTTTTGGTTGCAAATCCTATTAAAATTAGGATTGAAGCAATAGTTAAATCTCTAATTGGTATTGGCATTCTAGCTAATCTATAAATTTCAAGTGAAACAATATTTAATGAAGTACTTCTAGCCAAGAAATATATTCCTGAAATTATTAGTACTGATTCTATAACTGAAAATGCCAGATAGAGAACTGTTGCAAGTGCAGCTTTTCTTTTCCTCTCACCATAAAGTATCAATATTGCACTTAATGCAGTTGAAACCTCTAAGAATAATAGCATTCCAAGAAGACTTTGCGCAAAAGCTAAACCAATTGAAGCTGCAGCGAAAGCATGAATAAGCGAATTGAAAACTTTAAACCTGATTTCACTAATATTATCTAAATATGAATATGCATAAATTATTGATAGCAAACATATGAGTAATACGAGTTCACTCAATAACAAACCAGTTGGATCAGCCTTAAGAGTTAAAATTGAAAATTCATGTCCGCTCAGAGCTTGAATAAACATGTATGTATTCAATACTAATGCTATTGATGATATTGCTAATGATACTACAAAGCCAACTGACTTTCTGAGAACTAATGACAATAGTGATGATATTAATGGCAACGACATTAAAACAATTATTTGAATTGAACTCATGATTCCTCCTCCTCTGCAAATGGAATCTTAACTCTATAAGCTTCATCAGCGCTTAAATAGGGTGGTTTAGCTACACCGCACATAAAAATGTCTTCAACATTAACTTTCTCAGGTCTAATTGCAGGTATAATTGATATGAATAGGAAGTATATTACTGAAGTTGCAGATATCTCTATTAGAAGCATTAATATTATTGGATTAGTTGTAAAGAAAGACAATATTGAACTAATTATTGCAGTTAATGATACTACCATTAATGGTAAACGCTTAAAGTTAGCCTTCAATTTCTTCACCTGCCCTTTTAGCTAAAATTTTAATTGCCTCAACAATTCCATTAATAATTGCTTCAGGTTTAGGTGGACATCCAGGAACATAGACATCTACAGGAATAACCTTATCTACTCCACCTAGAATTGCATATGTCTCTTCACCTTCATAATCATTAAATACTCCACCTGAACATGCACAGGAGCCAATGGCAACAACAGCTTTGGGGTTAGGTACTTGCCCATAAACTCTTCTGAGAAAAGGCTCAACTTGCCTAGTTACTGGGCCGGTTACAACAAGTATGTCGGCATGCCTTGGCGAGCTCACCAAAACTATTCCAAATCGCTCCACATCAAATCTAGGAGTTAATGCAGCTACAAGCTCAATATCACAGGCATTGCATCCACCAGCATGCAAGTGGTATATCCAAGGACTATAAACCAGCATTTTCTGCCTAAAATTCAAATTACTCACCTCGCAATTTTATCAAGTAAGGATTTGCATGGAATTCCATGTAAATCTAGACCTACCTCTTCTGGCTTAAATCCAAATCCGAGAGCTAAAAACTCTGCCAAATGCATTACAGGCAAATCGTATTCTAACCCCTCATCCTTGAGTGCAAGCTGAGCCTTCTCAAATTGATCATAACATGCTGGACAAACTACAACAATTAAATCTGCACCTGCACTTTTAATTTCATCAAGCTTCCATTTACTCCTCTCCTTAATCGCCTTGTCAACAGAGGCAAGCATTAATGGATAACCACAGCACACACGTTCAATACCAT
>Ga0190367_1000963_pt1 | contig 18174 bp, 13 predicted proteins | sample 4872181011_MG_FD_171838 | JGI IMG/M metagenome (GOLD analysis project Ga0190367, IMG submission 171838) | Hydrothermal vent microbial mat bacterial communities from Southern Trench, Guaymas Basin, Mexico - 4872-18-10-11_MG | ecosystem: Environmental > Aquatic > Marine > Hydrothermal vents >...
GTTTTGAATGTGATAACTGGCGAAAGATACAAGGTTGTTACAAAGGAGACCAAGGATCTTGTAAAGGGGATGTATGGTAGAACCCCAGCACCCATAAGAGATGAGGTTAGAAGGAAAATACTGGGAGATGAGAAGCCAATTGAATGCAGACCGGCAGATCTACTTGGGAGCGAGTTTGAGAGGAGGAGGCAGGAGCTTATTGAGATGGGATTTGATCCAAGTGATGAAGATGTTTTAATATATGCACTATTTCCACAGACTGGATTGAAGTTTTTAAGGGGTGAGATGAGGGAGGAGAAGATACCAATTTATGGGAAGGTTGAGGGGGAGTTTGAGGTTGAAGTTGAGGGGGAGAAGTTTAGGGTTAGTGTGAAACCTGTTTAAACTACATAAACATCACCGTTCCTTGGTGCATGAGCCTCCACACCCAAATTTTCTCTTATCCAACTTGCAAAACCTTCACAATCCTCGCCGTGAACAGTAAAAACAACCTCAGCACCTCTATCAACAACCCTCCTAACGAGATCCTTAAGCTGTCTGTCATCTGAATGTGCGGAGAAATCAAATTGCTCAACCTTCATCCTCAACTTCACAACTCTATTTCCCAAATCTATCATCCCATCGTTCAAAGCCATGTAACCGTTTGTCCCCTCAACCTGGTAGCCTGTGAGTATGATCTTTGATTTCTCATCGTTGTATAGTTTTGATATGTAGAACAAAGCTGGACCACCATTTAGCATTCCGGCTGTAGTTACAATCACACAAGGTTCATCGAGTATATCTTCCCTCTTACCTCTTTCAACTGGTATTGCGTTCCTTACAGCCCTTCTGAGGGATTTCACACTCTTTATGTAATCTGGATGCCTCTCGATGATTTCACATACCTCCCTACCCATACCATCTATGTAGGGTGTTATTCCATACCTCTCAAGTATCATCAAAATCTCCTGAGTTCTACCAACTGCAAACGCTGAGATTATTACGTGCCCCTTGTTGTCAAGTGTTTCAACTATCGATTCTACAAAAGCTCTCTCAAGCTCCCTTCTATCAGGATGCTCGACACCAAAGTATGTGCTTTCAACAATTAGTATGTCAGTCTCAGGGAAGTTTGTGTATGCTGGTTCAAGCAACCTCGTTTCCTCAAGTCTAATGTCTCCCGTATACAGTATACTCACATCTCTACTCATGTGAACACTTGCACTTCCTGGTATGTGTCCAGCATTGAAGAGTGTAATATCCCATCCATTTAAATTGAACACCTCTTCGTAATCAACCTCTATCACGTTACTCTCAAACTGTCTGAAGTGTTTTTGTGTGTATGGTGGATTTCTCATGACCTTAATAGAATCTCTCAATATGACTTCGGAGATGTCGAGTGTTGGGGGTGTCATGTATATCTTGGGATCGTAATCCATCAGACTGGGTGCAACCCCAACGTGATCAAGATGTCCATGGGATATTATTACGGATTTTGGATAAACGCTGTTTATTGGAAACTCTGGTGGGTTACTGGGCTTCAATCCGTAATCAAGCATGATACTGTCAACTAATATTGCAGACCTTCCTACCTCCCTGCATCCACCTAGGAAACTTATCACCGTCATTCTTAAATATTAATGAGGAAAGAATATATAAATTTCGTCATCACAAGGAATAAAAGTTTAAAACTCATATAAAAGTGTATTTCTTATAGATCATGCATTATTAACCTTCAGGACACTACAAGAATCAAATTTCAAAATGAAGCAATTATTAACAGTTTTACCAAATTTAATAGACCCAATCTTTTCAAAGCTTATTTTTGATGAAGAATAAAGTATTTTATTTAGATGTAGGGAAGATAATATCTATCGTTATTGGTCTTTTCTCAAGCTTTTTTAGAACTATCTCAGAGAGGTGTTTTAGTGCCAGCACTCTATATTCTTTCTTACATTTTGACAGGTCATAAACTACTAGCTTTTTTTAAAAATTTGAGCAAGGGATCATCAATTATTAAAATTGCTTCTCCTCCTTCACCAAAATCTATGTAATGTTCCTGTCTCATTTTTCTTTGATATATTTTATCTTTCTTTCAACATCTAAAATAATTCTTCACCTTTTTCTTCACACTCAAATATCGGTGAGTCTATTACCTTAGTAAGTCGTTCAAAATCTTCATCTTTTACCTTTATCTTTATGAACTCTTTTTCATTTATTATCACCTTCATTAGATCTCTATAAGACAATTTAAATTTTAGGGTTCTCTTGACTATGAAATCTAGATAACTACTCCATAGAAGATATATAAAATCAAACTTCAACCAAAACTATTGCATTCTTCGTTTCAAGAACCTCTACATCCTCTCCCTTTACAACTTTCTCCATCTCAACCTCAAACCACTCCCCCTTCACCTCAACCTCTTTACCATCCAAGCTAATAACAACACTGCCTCCTTCAAACAGCTTAAGCTTATCCTTATCACTTAGATTCTCAACAGCTCTAACGACATCTCTAGCCTTCTCCTTAAACATTGGTCCTATTATTCCAAACTTCGGCTTCATCCTCCTAACTCTAACCTCTATATCAGGAATCTCCCTCAAAAGCTCAACGTTTGAATTCAAGGCTCCAGCTATGTCTCTGGTATCGACATCAATTGGAACGTATATCCTTACAGACTTTAGGGGAGCATTTAGTGACATACCCCTCTCATGCTTAAACCTCCTAACTGCAATCACAATCTCCTTAATCAACTCCCCTCTCCTCTCAGCCTCCTCATCTATGAACTCCTCAACCTTAGGATAACTTTGGAAGTGAACACTTCCAACTTCAACACCCATCGAATCGTGCAACCTGTGCCAGCACTCCTCAGCTAGGAATGGTGTTATGGGTGCAAGCAACCTTATCAAAACCTCCATAACCTTGTAGAGTGTAAACTTTGCTGGAATCTTCTCATCTTCACTTCCTGAGTATAGTCTGTTCTTTACGATTTCTATGTAGTTGTCCGCAAACTCATACCATGCAAAGCTCCTTATAGCCTTCAATGCCATGTCAAATCTGTAACTCTCCATGTATCTATCAACATCCCTAACTAGTTTCATTAGCTTTGAGAGGATCCATCTGTCAGCATCCCTCAAATTCTTGCATTCTGGAATTTCTTTGAGGTGCAATGTTACAAACCTCAAGATACTCCAGAACTTCTGCTGAAATCTGTAAGCAGATTTAATTTCCTTCCAGCTAAATGCAACATCCTCACCAACAACTCCACTCGCAGCCCACTGTCTTAGAGCATCCGCTCCATAACTCTCAACAATCTCATCTGGTGATATAACGTTTCCCAAACTCTTGCTCATCTTCCTACCATCCTCACCAAGAACCATACCGTTTATCACTATCTCACTCCAGGGAATTTCATCAACCAACGCAAGAGATCTCAAAATTGTATAGAAAGCCCATGTTCTGATTATGTCGTGTCCCTGAGGTCTCAAGTTGGTTGGATACGTCTTCAAGTTTGGCCATCCACACACAATCAACGGTGTTATGGATGAATCCATCCAAGTATCCAAAACGTCACTCTCACCTTCAAAATCCATCCCACCACATTTTGGACAAGGTTCCTTTGGCTTATCCTTTGTAGGATCCACTGGAAGCCAATCTTCCCTTGCAACCACAATCTCACCACACCTCTTACACCTCCAAACTGGTATTGGTGTTGCAAATATCCTCTGCCTACTGATCACCCAATCCCACTCCATAGATTCAACCCAGTCTATCAACCTCTGGAGCATGTGTTCGGGGATCCACCTAATCCTCTTTGCACCCTCTATCACCCTCTCCTTATCAACCTTCACAAACCACTGATCCTCAACAACTATCTCAACAGGTGTCTTGCAACGCCAACATACACCCACATTCTGATCTACATCCTCCTGCCCAATCAACCTACCCTCCCTCTCCAAATCCTTCAGTATCCTCTCCCTAGCCTCCCTCAACGTTAAACCCTCATACCTACCAGCAAGCTCGTTTAACCTACCATCCTTCCTCAATACAGATCTCAACGGTAAGTTGTGCTTCTTCCACCACCTGACATCCTGCCTGTCACCAAATGTGCATATCATCACAATTCCAGTCCCAAAGTTTGGATCTACCTCCTCATCCTCCACTATCGGAACCTCGTAGTTGAAGATTGGAACCTTCACCCTCCTACCAACGAGATGTCTATACCTTCCATCCTTTGGATGAACTGCTATCGCAACACATGCTGGAATCAACTCTGGTCTGGTTGTAGCAATCTCCACATCCTCACCAAAAAGTATGTAGTTCAACTTCGTCTTACCCTTCCTGTATTCTATCTCAGCCAACGCTATCGTCGTCTGACATCTTGGACAGAAGACTACGGGATGATAATCCCTGTATATCAAACCCTTCTCATACATTCTAACAAACGACATCTGTGTCTTCTTATAGTATTCGGGAAGCATGGTTATGTATTCCTTACTCCAGTCTATGCTAAATCCCAACCTCTTCATCATACTTCTCATCTTCTCTATGTTCCTCATTGTAAATTCCGCACACATTCTCCTAAACTCCTCCCTTGGAACGTCGTTCTTACTTATCCCATACATCTCCTCAACCTTCACCTCAGTTGGCAAACCGTGACAGTCCCATCCCTGTGGAAACATGACGTTGTATCCCTTCATCCTCTTGTATCTCGCTATGAAATCTATGTAACACCAGTTCAAGGCATTTCCAAGGTGGAATGAACCTGTTGGGTATGGAGGGGGTGTGTCTATTATGAAGTAAGGTTTCCTCGACCAGTCAAACTTATACATGTCGTTACTCCAAACTCTCAACCACTTCTCCTCAACAACCTTAGCGTTATACCTCTCCATCAAACATCACCAAAGGTGTCGAGGGATATAAGGCTCTTTAAATCCTTCTCATACTTCAAAAGATTCTCAAGCCTGTAGTCTTCAAGTAAAACCTTCTTCAAATCTTCAATTGGCATCTCGACCTTTATCTCCCTCGTCCTACCGTATCTACCCTTGGAGATAACTATAGAGTTTATTATTCCAAGCATGTCAAGCTCTGAAATTAGATCGCTGACCCTCCTCTGAGTCAAGACATCCAAGCCAATCCTCCTACACAGATTCCTGTATATGGAGTATGCTTCTCCAGTTGTAAACTTTGCATACCCAGATTCCGTCAAAATGATCATACCAAAAAGCAAAACCTTGCTCTGAGTTGGTAGTGTTCTTACAGCTTCAGAAACTTGATCACTCTCAATCTTTCTAACAGCCTTTTTAACGTGCTCCCTTGTAACCCTCTCACTGTTCTCCCTCTCAGCTATCTCACCACTGACTCTCAGAAGATCAAGTGCCTTCCTTGCATCTCCATGCTCCTGAGCTGCAAGGGCTGAGCAGAATGGAATTACATCTTCATCCAACACACCTTCATGAAAAGCAAGCTTTGCTCTCTGTTCAAGTATATCCTTGAGCTGTTCTGCATTGTAAGGTGGGAAGACAATCTCCTCCTCACTAAGAGAGCTTATCACACGAGGATCGAGATAACTCTTAAACTTCAGATCGTTTGATATTCCAATTACGCTAACCTTGGCATTTTCCAACTCAGAGTTTATCCTTGTCAAGTTGTATAGGGCTTCATCACCCTTCTTCACAAGTTTGTCAATCTCATCAAGAACAACTATAACAACTCTCTTTTCTGAATCCAAAGCCTTCTTCATCTCACAGTAAACGTAATCAGTTGGTAATCCAGTCATGGGTATGTTCTTACCCAAAGCGTTAGCTATCGATGCAAATACCCTATACTGGGTATCTATCAACTCACAGTTTATGTAGTGAACTGTGCATCTGACATCAAGCTTTGAACTCACATACTCAAGCTGTCTTGAAACGAATCTTACGGTAGCAGTTTTACCAGTTCCAGTCTTACCATATATCAAGATGTTGGATGGAGTTTCATACTTCAAGGCTGGAGCCAAGATCGTTGCCAACGTATCTATCTGTTCATCCCTATGGGGTAACCTGTCTGGGGTGTATGTGTGTCTCAAAACATCCCTATTTTTAAATATCCTACTTGAAGACACAATCCTTTCAAATATGTTCATGGCATTCCTCCTCTATTCGTTTTAACATATAAGACTTCCGAAACGATTTAAATACAATCGTTCAATCTTGAGCAATGATAACAGGGAAGGAGAGGTTTTACGTTAAGGAAGAGTGCGAAACCGATGAAAGATTCGGATGCTACCCGTTTAAAAGACCCATAGATGAATACGTGAGGAGAGGGTTTGTTTGCATAGACAAGCCAATGGGGCCAAGTAGTCATGAGGTTGTCGTGTGGGTTAGGAGGATACTTGAGGTTAACAAGACGGGACACACTGGAACCTTGGATCCAAGGGTTACTGGAGTCTTGCCTATAATGATTGAACATGCCACAAAGCTCGTTCAAATACTTCAGGGATCTGAAAAGGAATACGTCTGTCTGATGAGACTGCACGGTAACGTTAGAAGGGAGGATGTTGAGAGAGTTTTGAGAATGTTTGAGGGTAGGATATATCAGAGACCACCATTGAAGTCTGCTGTAAAAAAGCGTTTGAGGATTAGAGAGATTAAGAAAATCGAGATATTGGAGATTGATAGTAGGGATGTTCTGTTTAAGGTTACAACCGAAGCTGGGACATACGTTAGAAAGCTCTGCACTGACATAGGGGAGATACTTGGTTGTGGTGCACACATGCAAGAATTGAGGAGGGTTAGAACCGGAATATTCAAGGAAGACATGTGCTACACGTTGCAAGATCTGTTGGATGCATACGTCTTTTGGAAGGAGGAGGGGGATGAAAGTTATCTGAGAGAGATAATAAGACCCATGGAGATTGCTGTAACCGACATTCCAAAGGTTGTTGTAAAGGACACTGCAGTCGATGCTTTATGTCACGGTGCAAACTTGACTGCAAGGGGTGTTTGCTACATTGAGAGGAGTGTAAAGAAGGATGGGATTGTTGCAATATTTACACTGAAGAATGAACTTGTTGCATTGGGGAAAGCTACGATGAATGCTGAGGAGATTTTGAATGCAAAGAAGGGTGTAGTTGTAGATGTTGAGAGGGTTGTGATGGAGAGGGGTGTATATCCAAGGGCTTGGAAATGAAGGTTGCCATACTAATTCCAGTATCTCCATTTGAACCCCTCGAAACCGTTTTGAGATCTGTTGAGAGGATTAAAAATTTGGATCTTGAGGGTTTCAACTTCAAGATAGTTTACGTTGTTGATAGGAAAAACCCAAGAGATGAGAGGATTGAGAGGTTGAAAAATCTTGATGTGGATGTTTTGGTTAGGAATGAAAATAGAGGAAAGAGGGCTGGAGCTATAAACGATGGTGTAGAATTTTTGAAGGATTTTGATCCCGATTACATAGCAATATTTGATGTCGATTCAAATCCAAGTAGGGACTTCTTAAAGAACTGTGTCCTTGCTCTGGAGAACGATGAGAGGGCTTACATTGCATCTACAAGGAGATACATATACAACACTGTTAGCATGACATCAAAGGCTGTTTGGTTTGAATACAGAATTTTGAACTTCCTATTGAGGAAGTCAAGATTTAAACAGTTTAATGGTTTGATAGGTGTTCTGAGGTTTGACAAGATTTTAAATTATAAACTGAGGGAGGAGTTTATAGCAGAGGACGCAGAGTTTGCTACAAGGATGCACTGCCTAGGTTACAAAGCCATACTCGTTGATGGAAAGGTTTTTGAGCAGGCTCCAATGAAGTGGAGGGATCTCTTCAATCAGAGGTGTAGGTGGTATTACGGTGGATTGCAACTTTGGAAGCACTTTAGGGATGTTTTGAGAACGAAGGACAAGGGATTCATAGTATCCTGGATACTGTCACTAACTTTGACATACGTGATTGCAATATTCTCACCACTCCTACCACTCTCAATACCTTACCTGATATACAAGTTTGGATTTAAGGATGGGTTAAAGGGTTTTTTGGGATTGATCATTCACACAACAATCCTACAACTCTCAGCCATCTACTCCATACTCAAGTTCATGTTTGGAAGGGGAGTTGAATGGAAGCCAATCGAGAGGGTTGAAACTATTGGCTAACCCTTAACATCTCCAAGTATGATAGTGTTATCGAGTTAACCAATCCCAAACTCTTGGCAAATCTCAAAACCTCATCCTTTTCACCATCCTTAACCTCTATCTCAACAAACTCCCCCAAACCATCAACTTTATCGATACATATCTTAAAATCTCTAAGCCTATATATTCTCCTAACCTTTGAAACCCTTGCAAAAACTTCAAATCCAAGCTTCTTAAATATGCTCATCAATCCCTCAAAGTCACTCACCTCAACCTCAATCTCCTCTCTAGTCTTTGTTTCACGATCAACCCTTGGACCCTTGTATGTTAGATACACCCCATCAGACCTCCTTATTCTTAAAGCCTCATCTCTCAAGTCTCTGCAAGGATGGATGAGGTAATAATCCTCCTCACGAACCTCCTTTACAAATTTGGCAATACTCTCAATCTTTTCCTTCAAACCCTCATAAACCCTAAACTTCACCTCAACCTCCATAATTTAAATCCTCTACGATTTTATTACATTTATGCTTAAGCCAATAGGTTACGTTGTTGATGAGAACACCATAGAGATACTTAAAGAATACGAGGATGGGATTGATGGTCTTGAGGAGGGTATGAGTATCTGGATACTCTACCACCTACACAAAGCCAAGGAACTCCTTAAGGTTCATCCACATGGAGATGTGAGGGTTGTTAGGGGTGTTTTTGCAACACGTTCTCCAAACAGACCAAACAGGATTGGAATGATTTTGGCTACCATAAAGAAGATTGAGGGTAGGAGGATACATCTGGATTACTTGGATGCGTTTGTTGGAACTCCAGTGATTGACATAAAGCCATACGTTGAAATCTACGACTGTGTTGGATTCGTATTGAGTGGGGATCAGATAAGGAAGAGGATAGAATACGATAGGCTCATAGAAGGTTACATAGATCTCGACGTCCAGATTCAACCAAATGGATTTGACTGCACACTGATGAAGGTTTCAAGATTGAGGGGATTTGGAAAGATCGAATTTCAATCAAAAGAATTACCAGAGGTTGAGGAAGTTCCATTTGATGGAGATTGGGTCTTCCTCTCAAGAGGATTTTACAGGGCTTATCTGAATGAGAGGATAAATATGCCAAACGATCTAATTGCAATTGCAAGACCAAGATCTACACTTGTGAGGTGTGGTGTAGATGTTTTAACCGCTGTATGGGATGCTGGATACGTTGGAAGGAGTGAGGTTGGATTGGTTGTCCACAATGATGTCTGGTTGAGGAGAAACGCTAGGATAGTTCAGTTGATATTCTTAAAGTTGTCTGAAAGGACAAAGCCTTACAGTGGTAGCTATCAATTTGAAAACATCTAAACAACTTCATACTCAATTCCCTCATCGAGTAGAGTTTGAATTAGATCGTTTAGGAGTGATCGGGTGCAGACTACCAGGACATCACACCCATGATGCACAGCTTCAACACAGCAACACCTTGCACCAAAGAAGATCGAATTCAGACCTGCCTTCCTACACGCAACGAATGCCTCAACTCCCAAGGAAACTACAAACTTACCCTCACCAATCCTCCTGAGATAATCAACATCTACAACCTTACTACCACCATCCACAACCTCTGGAACTACGAAGATTTGAACTTTACCCCTTCTTGGTGGTTTAAATGCCAAAGGCTTTATCAACACCTCCTCATCTTTCCCATCGGTTATGGCAATTGCATTGTAGTTTTCATTGACCTTACAGTATATCAAACCATCCTCAAACCAGTAGAAGACCTTATCATCTCTCCTAACTTCACCAACAGCTATTGCAACGATGTTCCTTGAATAAAGATTCTTCAAAATCTTTTCAGTCCATACGTGAAGATTGAACAACCTTTCAACCAACCATCTGAATCCCTTTTCTGTTATGTTGTAATCTTTTACAAGTCCGTTTGAGGTTAGATCCTTGAAGTATTCAGATATTGCTTGAGGTGTCAAGCGAAGTCTCTTGGCTATCTCCCTCTGATTCAACCCATCCAAAATCAAGGTCAATATCAGCAACTTTACGGTATCCCTCCTTTTCATTAGGACTTCCATTTGGTAAAAATAGTCTGTGAGATTAAAACCTTTTGATTTAACTTATGTTTAAGCACAATCTCAAGTGATTAAAGCAGAACTGTTTTTGATAGGATTTAAGGAAATGGAGGGATATGTCCCAAAGGCAAAAGCTTAGATATAAAATTTTTACCTAAAAACTCACTCGAAGTCCTTGCAAAAAATTTTAAATTAAGCTTTTGCTCCTCAATAGTAGTTCAAAAAGTAAGTCTTTTTTGTCGAAAATTCATCAAAAGTCGTTTATCAAGGTTTCAAACATAAATCTGTAAACTGCTAAGTGTTCAATAAGCAAAAAGTTAATTCTGTTAATGAGACAAATACAGCTAAATCTTCCTACCTATGACAAGGAATCCCGTATGCCAAACTCTTGTGAGAGGTCTTGTCCCAACCCTCTTATGTTCGTAGTTTATCCTAACAATCTCAAAGCTCTCAACATTTTCAAATCCAACCTTCAACATCTTACTGTAAACAACCTTTGTGCTTTCGATGTATGGATTGTAAACTACCAGATGTCCTCCATACCTCAACATTTCCTTAGCTTTTGGAATGAATTGGACATCCTCCTTCATATCCAAAACTATCAGATCAAACTCAGATTTGAATCCATCCGCAACAAAGAATATGTCTCCAACAATCTGATGGATGTTCTTTAATCCAGCAATTTTGAAGTTCCTTCTAGCAATCCTTGCAAATTCCTTACGCTTCTCAACGGTAACAACCTCACCAAACTTGTTAAAGTAAGCCAGATATGCTGACAACATTCCAGTTCCAGTTCCTGAATCCAATACGAGTGAATCTGGACTTAGACCTGTGTATGCTATTATTGCACCAATATCCTTTGGCATTATTGGTGTTGCAGATCTTTTAAAGTGTTTGAAGAAGTCAACAGCTCTGTATGGCATTATCTTATACTTCACACCCAAGTGAGTTTCAATCTCATCTCCAAATCTCTTGTTCCTAAGCTCTTCAAGGTTTATCTTTCCATCGTGAGTGTGCAACGTTCCTTCAAACCTTTCAATTAGGAATGTGTTTTTACCCCTTGTGAGTATCACCGGTGGCTTCATTTTTGGAGTTTCATCAGGGCTTCTGCAAGATCTCCATCCGCCTCAATCAAAGCCCTCCTTGCAGTCTCCTCATCGACGTTTGCCTGTTCCATTATCAGCTTCACATCCTCATCACTGATCCTCTTGACAACCTCGTAACTACCGACCACCTGAAACACCTCCATCCCTCCACCCCTAACCCTCGTAACACTTGGATCCCTAAATATGAGATCTTCACTTGGTGTCCTTATTATTACCTCTGTCGCATTCACATCCTCCATCTCGATTCCCATCTGTTTCATCATCTTCTTCATCTGCTTGATGTTCATTGGAAGCATATTGAATGTCAATTTGGAAGTAATAAAACCTTCGTTTTTCTATTTTTAAACATTTCAAACCTTATAAGAGAGAATGTATTTGTTTTCTTGGATAGGGCAAGGAAGTTCGAGATGGCTGGCAAACATTTTATGGAAATGGCTATCTCTCCGCATTTCACATTAAACAGGCATTTCAACTTTATCTAACATACTGGCTAAGGAACTTGAATACTTTCCAAAAATATACAGCTTGATCAAGCTTCCAAGGAAGAAGTTGAGACGATGTTAAATATTTTAGAGAAGTTTAAGGAGTTAAGAGATGGATATCGTAAACGATCTCATAAAGGAAAGAGAAAGGAGGAAGGCAATATTTGAAAATTATGAGAGATATGCTATGGAGATAAAGGAGATTGCAAAGAGATACTTTGGAGATGTAAGAGATTACATATTTGGTTCCGTTGTAAGGGGAGACTATCACGTCATGCTTTCCAATATTGACATTGCAGTAATTACGGATTGTAAGGATAGGGAGAGGATTCTAAAATTTGAGGTTGAGATTGACAACAAGTTTGATGTTTTTGAAATTCACGTTACAGAAAATTTATAGATTGCCTAAAGGAAATTTAGGATTGACAAGCTACTTAAATCATCAAAATTATTGCAATACTATCAAAATCTAAAAAAAGAAAAATAAAAATTTTGTTTAGTGTCTCCTTCTCAGTAGATATGCTATGGCAATCAATCCAGCTATTGCAAATATTGCTTCAAATCCTGGTGATGGTGTAGTTGTTGTTGGAGGTGGTGTCGTAACTACTGTTGTGGGTGGTGTTGTTGGAGGTGGTGTTGTTGGAGTTGGAGTTGTAGGTGCTGGGGTTGTGGGTGTTGGAGTTGTAGGTGCTGGGGTTGTGGGTGTTGGAGTAACTACTCCAGGTGCAACGATCTCAATCTCTATTGGTCCAACCAATGCATCATCGTCAGCTGCGTAGTGTAAGGCATAGCTGTCTGTTGGTGGAATCTTGTAGTAGTCCTCAATCCTCGGTGGTTCTGAAATATTTCTACCACACTCAGTTCCCATTGTGTCCCTCACATACAGGTAGTATTTTCCTTCCTTCAAGTCTGCCGTTGGTATCTCTACAACTGCAGTGCCGTTTGGATCGAGTGGCACACGGCTGAACTTCCTCAGCTTCGTTCCAGTATCAAGTATAACATAGATATGGTCGTAAGATGTGGTTACCACTCTGTTCTCTTTGATTTCAACTCTCAGATCCTCCCCTCTCACTACCGTCCTGTTGACATTAACGTCTATCACAATTGGCTCGATCTCCAGAACTATTGGAGCTGAACTTGTCTCTGTGAATATACCTGAGTCTGGATCCTTGGTGTATATGTGTATCGTAAAGTCGTAGGTTCCAGCAGGTAGTAGCTTTACAGTGTCTTTCACTTCACAGTCCCATGAAGATGTGAGCATACCTTCCTCTATGTCGTAGTATGGATAAAGATCTACAAACATGAACCATGTTCCTTCTTCAGTTTCGTTCCACTTTGTAAATCCGTTGTTGTTCGTAAATGAAACTCCTCCAGTTGAGGGTATTGCACCCTTCGTAACCTTGACACCCTTACCCTCCAAGGTGTAACATGCAAACACATCCTTCTCAGGCTCACCATTTACTTCAATGAAAACTCTGTATTCAGTTCCTCTTACGATCTTTATCTCATCTGGCTTCTTGACAATTCCAATTGGAAGTATGGTCACAGATATCAGTGTGTAGGGATCGGTTGAGAGATCGAACGATCTACCATCAGGTGATGCAACTACGTAGAGTATGTATGATCCATCCCTAGCTATGTCAGTCACAGTTAACGTCACCGTAAATTCTCCTTCGGATGTCCTGATAACCATTGGCTGTTGTTCTGGAGGTAGCGTTGACAAATCACCCTTTTCTGTTGCAGGCATCTTTCCAACGTTTTCGAATATGTCCTCCTCATCTGTGAACAGGAAGACTGTATCTGTTGGAGCCTTGCCAGTCAGTGTAACTTCAGAACTCCTTGTGAGCTTTGTCATACCCAATTCCGCCTCAACTGTAACCTTCCTCACGTATATCGATACGACATCGATAGCCGATGGATACTCTTCAAGGTGAACCTTGATCGTGTAAGACTTGTATTCTGCGTCTGGATTTATGTAATACTTCGGAGTCTCCCAATTTCCATTTTCATCCGTGTAAACCTCTATTGGTGAAGGAACGGGTGTCTTACTTACGACATCGTATACAAGTAGGTCTTCTGGGAATTCAATTACAACCTTGTGACCACTGTCCAAGTTCGTTGTTCCCTTGATGATTATGGACTGTCCAGGAGCATAGACAAGATACGGAAGTTCTATACTTATCTTCGGCTTTGTAACAATCACGTAGTTTGTTGATCTACTCCTGAAGTTTGGATCGGATATTTTACTTAGATCTGTTGTTACGATTACATCTATCTCGTATGAACCGGTATCAAACTCTGCGGGGATTGACTTCATCAACTTCCATTCTCCTCCACTCTGGATGTCAATAGTTTTTGTAACCTTGTTCAAATCGTCATTCGTTTCGACGTTTATGTCAGTTCTCTTGTATGGACTGAGTTCATACTCTCCTGTAGCTGAATTGTATTTGATGAGAGTTCCATCAGGTGTGAATGCGTAGATTATTATCATGTTGCTACCGCCAGCATCGTATTCGGAACCAGTCTCAGCAACGTTTGATGTTCCCTTCAGGCTTATACTCCTAAACAGAACAACAGATGATGGCATATCAACTGTAACTTCTGGTCTCTTTAATTCTACGTCAATACTCTTCTTCGCTATTATATCAGTTCCAGACATAACTTTTACTGTGAACGAATACATCCCAGCTGAAACTCCTACAAGTTTCGTTGTGTCTATCTTAACCTCCTTCCACTCACCACTCGTCAACGTGTCTGTTGTTCCTGGTGTTATTGCACCAGGTAAGCTTGAATCATCATATGGACCACTGAACGAATACTTGACGTTGAAAGTTCCAGCAACACCAGAAACTCTAACCTTGAAGACCAACATGTCTCCAATTGCTGGTGGTTTCATTGGATTCTTAAGCTCTATGTCAATCTTTGGTATAGCAGTCTTAATCTGAATTATCAACGGTGCCTCATCGTTAACCCATTCAACATCAGATGCACCCTTTATCTTTACGTCAAAGTTACCATCTCCTATCTCTACAAAGTCGGTCCCAACTGACTTCTTATCCCACGTCGTCGGATCTGATGTGTCCAACGTGTTACCAGCATTTATCACCTTCAGATAGTAGTTCCCAGGCTCCAACCCCGTAATGTCTAAGCTCCCAGTTCCAGATATAGTCTCAGAAAATACTGTCTCACCAGTACTTTCACTGATAACTTGAACTATCGTATCTTCTCCAGGTTCAGGAACACTGATTACCTCTACCTTAACTACCGCTCCATAGTCGAATTTGATGATATTTTCAGCTCCTGGTGGTGGAGTTGTAACGGTTGTTGGTGCTGAGACAATTGTAACACTACCTACACTTACATTTGAAACATCGTTACCATCAATGTTTGCCATAACTACATTAAACGTTATTGTTCCCGTAGCACCAGAGTTCACACTGAACGTTACCGTTGCGACCTTTGTCTTTGAGGATATATCTACAGGACTCGTAGATACACCCAGATAACTAACGTAGTTGTCTGCACTTTTTAAAGTATCTGTAAAATCGAATACATCGTAAGTGCTTCCATCTACGTAAGTTATCAAGGTATTGTCAAATGTAAAGTTCACCAACACACTACTTGCACTTCCATCACTCACCGATATGTCAACGTTAAATGTTTCTCCTGGTGAAACGCTAGTTTTGTCCGGTTCTATGTAAACTACTTGTGCAGATGCCACTGACAACAGTAGTAACACTACTATCCCAAATCCTACCAAACACTTCCTACTCATACTTTCTCCCTCCTAAACCCGAATTGCTCTACACCCCATATATAAACCCTGCGATTTTTGACGGCCAACCCCGCCGTCACCGACATTATAAATACTATCACATATTTAAAGCTTTTGCTATTTTGCATGACCAAATGGTTTGATGTTACATAAGATACAACCAAACGACAGACAAAAGCACCATTTTTTATTGAGGCTTACCAGTATCAAGAGTGTCGAATTAATAAAATAAAAAATAAAATTTAACCTTCAAGCCACTTCATTATGACGTTTATCAGTTGTTCATCGGTAATCTGTCCTCCAAGCCAGTCCATTATGGCATTTATGAGTTCTTGGTCTTCTATTTTACCATTGTCATTTTCATCATACCACTGCCAAGGTGGCTTTGTAACTTCAATGGTCACTGGCCCTATTATAGGAGCTGTTTCGTTTCCAACATAGATATCAAAGGTTCCTGGCCATGGTATTGGGTGAGTTGTGTTCGAAATCGTCTCTGTTTGTTGAGGCTCGACTTCTGCACTTCCAAGTATGCAGTGTTTGACTGGAACTGTTTCATGACATTCTATGCATCCTTCTCCCCCAAGCCATACCCAAGCTGTGAATTCTCCAGGAACATCTCCAACATTTGTGACATCAACGCTTATGTTGACGGTCTCGTTGACGAGTATTTCTGTTGGCTCAACTGTTAGGTTGCTCAGTTCGAAGATTGCAGGCTTCAGTGGTGCAATGACATTGAACGTTAAGCCGTCATTGAACCAGTTGACGTATTCAGAGAACTCAGATGTGTTGTAGATGACAATCACGTATGTTCCAGCATTCCAATCAGATGTGCAGATGGTCTCTACATAGTCTTGTGTTACGTTGAGGACTTTCCATACAGCGTTACTTAGTAAGGTATCGTTGGATATTGCCTTCTCACCCTTGAGGGCATTCCAAGTCTCCTCATCCACTATTGCAACGTTGATGTTTGTCTTGGGATGCACGACTTCTACCGTTACACACTCCCCAACTGTGACCTCTTTTGGAGTTACATCTGCTGAATCAACGAGATCTGTTAGATTGACCTTCTTTGATTCGAATACGACATCAAATCTCAGATCGTCATTGTAGTTTGTAATTGCTCCATTCTTCTCCTTGTATGCAACAACGACATACGTGTCTGGCTTGAAGTTTGCCGTTATGTTTTCCACCAGATCATAAGCAACGTTTGTCACAATCCATTCAGCAGCGTTAATCACAGACTCGTTTGTTGGAGTTGTTGAAATCATCTCACTCCATTCAGTTTCGTTGAGTATTGCGATGTTTACGGGTTCAGTTACACTGGTATTCCAGTCAACTGTAAGCTTTACGACACCTCCATAAACAACTTCTGTCTTGTCAAGGAACATTGTAACAATTCCAAGATCTTCAAAGCTGACCTTGTTGGCAACTGTTGTAACCCTAAACGACACATCGTCGTTGTAGCAGTTGACGTATATCAAACCATTCACGGTGGTCGTGTTGTAAACTACAACGAAGTAGTTGTTTGGTAGGAACGTGTCAATTGTGTTCAACATCCAAGTGTTGTTGGCGTTGATACTTGCACTCCATTTCGAGTATTCCACTACAGTATCGTTGAGCAAACCGTTCTTAACCTTCAGCTCATTCCAAGCACTCTCGTTAATTATCACTACGTTTACAACTCCAGTTACGTTTACTGTAAGGTTGAACGAATCTCCATAGTCAACTGTAGCTTTATCAATCGTGATTGTAACGTTGAGATCCTCAAGATCAACCTTTGTAGGAGTAAGTTTAACCTCAAACCTTAGACTGTCGTTGTAGAGGTTGACGTATTCAACACCACCCATGGATGTGACGTTGTATATTACTATGACGTATTTGTCTGGTAGGAGGTTTCCTATGTGATAGATTGCATCTGTTGTAAGTCCAATTAATATTTTATATGCGTTTACCATGATAACATAGTTCTCGACGGATTTATCCTTCTTGATGTCATCCCAAGTCGTTTCATTCAAGATTGCAATGTTTATAGGTATGGACTCAGTTCTAAGTATCACCAACCTGAGTGTTTCATCGTATCTCATCTCAGTCCTGTTTATGCTTGCCTCCTCAATCCCCAACTCACTCCAATCAACAGAGGTTACAACTGGCATCACGTTAAATGTTGTGCTGTCGTTGAAGCAGTATATGTAACTGTTCGTAGTGTTGAAGACTACTATCACGTAAGCTCCTGGTGTCATTCCATAATCAACAGTATCAACTTCCAAAGTTTCGTTACCTTTGAAGTTCTCTACATACCATTTTGCACTCTCAAATAAGTCATCCTTTGTTAAGGTGGATATGTTTGCATACAACTCGTTCCACGTGTCAGAATCCAAAATTGCCAGATTAACTTCTTGAGTCGCATTTATAGGAATCTTAACGACATCTCCATAAGGAACATCTGATACGTTGAGTTCACCCTGATAAATGTCCCATGCAATTCCAAGCTCCTCCAAAGTCGTAGGTGTGTATGTCGGTTTTACGACAAACGTTTCTGTTATGTTGTAAGCTACGACGTAATCTGCAATACAGGTTTCACTCGATGTGCTGTATGCTATAACATAATACTCCCCAGCATCCAATCCACTTATCGTTTTAACC
>Ga0190367_1000964_pt1 | contig 18121 bp, 23 predicted proteins | sample 4872181011_MG_FD_171838 | JGI IMG/M metagenome (GOLD analysis project Ga0190367, IMG submission 171838) | Hydrothermal vent microbial mat bacterial communities from Southern Trench, Guaymas Basin, Mexico - 4872-18-10-11_MG | ecosystem: Environmental > Aquatic > Marine > Hydrothermal vents >...
TTGCTATAGATGCCCATTTAAGCAGGAATATCCTGATTGCCATCTATGGTGCATAGACTACATAGAAGAATGGGTCTTCAATAAGTATCTTGATCCTAGCGAAGTTGCAGCCATAGCTTTTGAACCAATAGCAGGTGAAGGAGGATATATAGTTCCACCTCCAGAGTTCTGGGGTAAAATACGTAGAATGGCTGATAAGTACGGTATTCTGTTGATAGATGATGAAGTCCAAGCAGGAATGGGACGCACAGGAAAGTGGTTCGCTATAGAACATTGGAATGTGACCCCAGACATAATAGCCATAGCCAAGGCTCTAGCATCGGGATTTCCTCTCAGCGCTATAGTCGGTAAAGAAGAATATATGAATTTACCCCGAGGATCACATGCATCAACATTTGGCGGAAACCCGATTAGCTGCGCTGTTGCATGTGCGGTAATAGATGTAATCAGAGAGGAAAACTTGCTACAGAATGCAGAAAAACAAGGTGAATACATAGTTAAGAGATTCAAAGAACTACAAGAGAAATACGAAATGATAGGAGATGTAAGAGGCAAGGGACTAATGATAGGCGTAGAACTAGTTAAAGACCGAAAAAGCAAGACTCCAGCAGTTAAGGAACAAAGAGAAATACTACAGCAATCCTTCAAGAAAGGTTTACTAATAATAAGTGCCGGAATATCGACCCTACGTATTGCACCACCTCTGATAATATCCAGAGAAGCCGTAGACAAAGCCCTGGAGATTTTAGAGGAAATATTCAAGCATACCCTCAAATAAAGTTCGTAAATACGTACTTTTTATTTTTCATCCATAAAGCTAACGACCAAGGTAGCGTTTAAAAATAAAAGTAATAGGCGTGATGTTTACATTATATGGTTGATAGCCATGGTAAGTTTATGTTCACTGCCATCTCCGGAATACTTAAGGTACTTAAGGAAAAAGGCAGGTTTAACCCAAAAACAACTTGCTGAAAAAGCTGGGGTAAGCCAATCACTTATAGCCAGAATTGAGAGAGGAACAGTTGATCCAAGGCTTTCTACACTTAGAAGAATAATGCATGTATTAGAGGAGGTATTAGCTGAGAAAAGTAGAGCTAAGGACTTCATGCATCATCCAGTAGTAACAGTACATGAAGACGATACACTCAAAAATGCAGCTAAAATAATGTGGGAATACGGCTATTCCCAGTTACCCGTAGTTGATGAAAAAGGATTTCCTGTAGGCACAATCTATGAGAACACCATAATAAATGCCATCATGAGATATAGGGAAAAGGCATTTGATATGAAAGTTAAGGACATCATGGAGAAAGTTTTACCCATAGTTGACCCTTCCGAACCCGCCGATAGAGTTTTCGATCTACTAATAAGGGATTTCCCTGCCGTATTAGTGGTCGAGAAAGGAAGAATAGTAGGCATAATAACTAAAAGCGATATCATTGCTAGGCATTTACTTTAAGAACACCACTATTCCTTAGCCTATACCGCATATCAAACCTTCCACCTTTCCTTTCCAATATTCCTCTTCTATAAAGTCTAAGCAGATAAGTTGATACTGAGTTCAGAGTAACATCAACATTATATTCATCCCTCAAAATACTTAGAATATCCTTACTAGAAAACCAGCTTGCATCATTAAACTTGCTTCTTATGACCCAAAGCACTAGATCTATTAATCTTTCACCCTGAGGCTCACTGCTCCTTCCATTATTAACCTCGCCGGACATAATTTTTAACAACTGAAGCACTTGAATAACTCTCTTCTCAGAAATATCCCTACCTTCAAGTACAATGCTTATTTTCTCTCCCGATGGCAATACATCTTCAATTTTAATCTTAGGAGACATAAACGTTCACCATTACTATCTACCAACCAAATTTAAATGTATCATATAGAATTCACACATGTATACAACATGTAGAAATCAATTATAATCGTAAAAATCAAAATAAAAAATATCTCCAATATAATTATTAAAAAGAGAAAAATAAATAGTAGAAATATCATATCCGTTCTTATATAAGTATATTTCAGATGTTCCAGTGGAACTCAAGGGGTCTTCTTTCTACAAATGCTGTAGAAACCAATCGGGCATCATCGAATTCAACTTTATACTTGTAGAAAAAACGTAGAATCTCATACCCCTATATTTCATGTGGAAATCTATTATTAGAAAACAAGATATCATAGAGATATCTATGATAATATTATTAATCTTAAGATTTTTCATCTCTAGAAGCCATTATATTTATTTCATGTTTTCCACTGGAAGAAAAGGGGTAGTGTTCTATGCCTAGGAAAAGCTTGATCGATAAGATTCTTGCTTCCAAAGGATATCTCAAGGGAACCATAGAGAAGCATTCTAAGTCTAGATTTCTGGTGGTATATGATTTTTCAGTTAAATCATCTCGTAAAATCTCTCATAGGTTCTATAGAAATTTAAAAATATTAAGTGAAAAAACAGATGATGTAATTTATGTTCAGAAAAGTGTGATTGAGTGTTCACGGCTTTCTACAGCTATAGCGGTAGTAGAATTAGCTAAGCATTATGGAGCAAAGGTAAATGTTTATAGAGTCATCGAGAAGATAGTATAGGGGGAGTTCTCTTGGTTGAAAGCATAGAGTATGATGAGCTGTCGAGCTATATTCTACAGCAACAAATGTTAGAGAAAGCTAAAATGATATTCGGTCTAGCATATCTTGGTTTTAAGTTAACGTTTAATAAGGACCCCTATCTGTGCGACCTTTTCATAAGAATTATGTATGAAGCGAGTCAGCTGAAGTATAGAATTCTAAGGGCAAAGTAAAATGTAGTTCATAAAAAGTTTGTATTAACGTACGAAATTCTGATGCCTATAGCTTGGAGAATATGAGAGAAAAGTATTATAACCCCCTATTCAGATAATTATTACGCCCCATCGATCATAGGCTCTCTGGACCCACCCGGTCTCATTCCGAACCCGGAAGTGAAACGGAGAGCCGCCGCGGGGAGTACTGGGGTGCGAGAGCCCCTGGGAAACTCCGGTGTCGATGGGGCACTATGCTATTTCTTCTACCCTAGTTACCACGTAGGCTCCTTTTTCTGTTACTATTACTGTGTTCTCGAACTGAGCTACATACCCGCCAGTTTTCTCAATAAAAACATTATATTTCTCGATTATTCTCTTTTTCACTAGGTCTGCTAGTACCTTTCGTACTTTATCGGGGTCTATGATATCCTTTATCCATCTTTCGGAGAACGGTAATGTTCTATACCTACTATAAATTTCTTCAACTATTTTTTTCTCTATTCTTGTTTTGGCCTTTTTAATGTTCCTTATTCTATAGATGTATCCGTCAATCCATTCTATAACTTCTCCATAGCCATTTGTGACGAATGGTTCAATTGCGTACACCTCACCTAAGTTGATTTTGGATGTAAGAACTGTTTTTACGTTTGGAACTATTTTTCCTGCGTGGAGATTATATCGTGTAATTAGGTGACCTGTTAAATTTCTTATTGGATTAAAACCTTCCTGTTTAACGGTTTTCTCAATTATTAACCCTATTTTCCCTAGTTTTTTTCCTGCAGTGAAGTTTTTTTGGGCTTCAATTAATGCCTTTAAGGCAGTATAGGCCATTTTTTCATATTTTCTGGATAGAGGTATTGTTATTGCGGCATCGGTAATATAACCATCGATATGTGCACCCACATCCACTTTAACTAATCCATCGTTTGGTATTGTAGATGTGTCTCCTATTGGTGATGAGTAATGGGCAGCTATTTCATTGACTGAAACGTTAACTGGAAATGCGGGCTTTCCTCCAAAACCTCTTATTAGGTTCTCAAGTTTTTCACATATGTCTATTATTTTTACTCCTGGTTTAACTATTCTTTTAGCTTCCTTTAATGTTGCGTTTACGATTTCGCCAGCCTTTATGTATTTCTCCATTGCGTCTTGGTCGATCATAGTTCATCAACAGGTTAATTTATTAGTTTAGTGATATTATCGCTTGTGGAGTTAGATAAACTTAATGAAATCGTGTCGAATATTGAAAAGGAATTGTATCTGCTAGATGATGTTAGGGAAAGGACGATTAGAGTTTCTAGGGATATACTAAGGATATCGAGGATAGTCATAGCGTGTATACATCAGGACAAAATTGATGAGGCACGGGAGAAGTTAAGGCAGTTATCAAAGCTCGTGGATGACTTGATGGAGATGTTAAAGGATTATGATGAGTTAAAATTCAGCGGTTTTGTAAGGAATAGTTTAGTAGAGTATGTGGAAGCGCATTTATTTTATGCTGTGGTCACGAAATCAGACATACCTTCTCCGGAGGATCTTAAGGTATCACCATCTACGTATATATTGGGTCTAGCTGACAGTGGAGGGGAAATAAGGAGAAGGATAATAGCGTTACTTAACCAAGGAAATATTGATGAAGTAAAACGAATGTATGATATTTTGAAGCAAATATATCATAGAATCTCCACGATAGTTATTCCAGATGCTATAGCTCCTGGTTTAAGAAGCAAATGTGATATGCTTAGAAATAGTGTTGAAAGAGTAGGATCCGAAATAATATATTTTCATCTAACGCGTAGTATCCGTGGTATAAACGATGAAAATTCCAAATAATTTTTCTGTGAATAGGGCTAGGCTAGCTCAGAGGAAAATTTCTAAACTAGTTGTCAGAAGGGACGTCCTTCCCTCTAAAATTTCGGTTGTAGGAGGAGTAGATGTAACATACCTGCATGATTTAGCCATAGGAACTATTGTTTGTTTAAGATTCAGGGACATGAAGCTAATTGATAGGGCGTTTAGCATAGTAAAGGTTAGATTTCCCTACGTACCGACACTTCTTGCTTTTCGTGAGATAGCTCCTGTTGTAGCCGCGTACAAGTTATTAAAAATAAAGCCTGATGTGATACTGGTTGATGGACAAGGGTTAATCCATCCGTATAGGGCTGGATTTGCCTGTCATCTGGGTGTGGTATTAAGGAAGCCAACGATAGGTGTTGCTAAGAAGCTTCTCTGCGGACATATTCTAACGTGGAGAGAGAATATCGCTTACATTGAAGATAGAGCTGAAATTATCGGTGTTGCATTGAAGCTAAAATCCTCATGGAAGCCGATATATATTAGTATAGGAAATATGGTTTCCCTAGACACGGCTATAAGAATCGTTAGACGTACGATAATTCATGGAAAATTACCTGAGCCCATCAGAGTGGCCCATAATTTAGCTAATGATATTAGAAGAGAACTATCCGAAGAGTTTAAGGATTTTTTCAATAATCTTTGAGGTACTTGTTAGCGTATATCCTCTAAACTTGCTACTAAGTGAAAGTACCTCTATACTCAGGTCTTTCTTCTTAATTATTTCCTCGAGTTTTTCTCTTATCTTACTCTGATCTGGGCCGAGAAGCACTATATCTGGCTTATATTTTTCCAAAACTTTTTCCAGATCAAAATCTTTTTCACCTAAATAGGCTTCATCCACATACTTTATGCTCTTGATAACCTCAAGCCTTTGTCTTTCCGGAATAACAGGCTTTCTTCCTTTAATTCTTTCTACAGTAGTATCTCGTGCTACTATAACAATTACATGACCAAGAGACTTAGCTTTTCTTAAAAGATATAGGTGTCCTGGATGAATTATGTCAAAGGTTCCACCTACAAGCACCTTCTTTCTCTCTGTAGGATGGGGCCATTTAAAATCCAGAAAACCTAGGTGGCGTAGCGCATCAAGCAGTCCCTCACTATATGAGACACAAGCCAAAGAAGCGGATAACATATTTTTCTCTAGATAGTACCTAGCGTCATTTAGATAACATTGTGATAACAGTATTACTTCGTTTATTCTCTTATGTCCTTCACTTTTCTTTTTAATGTTTCTCAGGGCATAGCTCACATTAAAAATATACTTCTTTATTAATTCCCTAATTTTCTCATCATTTTCCATGGGATATCCCTCAGTCTTCAAATATTTCTGGTGGAGCACCCGCTAATAATATTAAGGATTCCTTTTCTAGAGGATGAAGCTTACCTGGTATTATCAGGCAATAAGGCGGAGGACCAAAATCAATTTTTCTTAAACGTTTTAATGTATTACAAACCACTGCTTGAGAATTACATCCTAGCCTAGCCAGAACAACAGCTACTGTATTTTCAGATATTGCCTTAAGTTTTATCTTTTCTTCGAGTTTAAGGAGCAAATCTATTGCTTCTTGAGGAGTCAGATATTTTTCTTCTTCAATCTTTAGGTCTAACAAAAACAGCGTGTGTAGCCCATACTTTAAGTTTTGAGTTAAAACTATGTAAGGGGTCTCGGGGAAATATCCGTACCTCTCCTCGGGAATTACTAGAGTACATACTCTTCCGAATTTATAGCAATGAAGGCCTGTAGCGCTTTGGGCAGCTGAAACCACTGAGACGCCAAAGATTGTTAAGACCTTAATTCCCATCTTAAGGGCCTTTAATCTTAGGAAATTATGGGTTGTAGCTATAAACGGGTCTCCTGGAGTAATAAGTGCTACTCTTTTTCTTGTAGCTAGTCTTATGATGTCCTCTCCTTCTTTCTCCTCTAAATCTCTTCTTTTTATTTCTATTATTCTTTTACCCAATAGCTTCTCAAGTTTTTCTCTTGAGAAGTTAGGCAAGATGCTAGTATATGTTTCTAGAAAGATATGATCAGCGTTTTTCAGGTATCTTAAAGCTTTAATCGAGAGATAATCGCATCCACATAACCCTAGACCTATAAAGGCAAGTTCGCCTATCCTTATCACCTCTAAATCACTAGTATAGGTTCTTGTCTCAGTAACTTAGAGCAAAGTATTTAAGTTTAAGGTTGGTGTATTATTAGTGGGCCCGTGGCGTAGTGGTAGCGCAACATTAGGGCGCGAATCGCCCTTACGAGGCGGGGGATCTAAACAGACCCGAATCGTGGGTTCAAATCCCACCGGGCCCACTAGGTAATGTTATGTCGATGTTTATTGAGGAATATGCAAGAAAATATAAAAAGAGATTTGTTCGCGCTATTAGGACGGTTAGAGAACATAGAGTACAGAAACTATTAATAGACAATTTAGATAAGGACATATGGCTTATAACTAGTAGTACGGGAAGTAAGTATCTTGTAATCCCCGGAACATATTGTTCCTGCACGGATTTTCTGATTAATGTAGTGATCAAGAGGAAAGTTGATAAATGCTATCATCTAATTGCGCAGGAGATAGCAAGTAAGACGGGGGCCTTTTCCATAGCTAGTATAACCGACTTAAGAGAATTTTTTAAAGAAATATTTAAGTATATGTAATCTAGAAAATATTATAGCTCAACAGTTACTTCAGCTCTTGTCTCTATTCTGCTTATCTTTCCATCTCTAAGGTATATTATTCTGTCGCTAACATCTATCATTTTAAGATCGTGAGTAGCGGTAACTATGGTTACGCCTTTCTCCTTATTGAGGGTTCGTAGAAGATTTATTATCTCAAGACCTGTATGTAGGTCCAGGTTTCCTGTAGGCTCGTCAGCCAGTACTATGGCGGGGTCATTTGCGAGAGCACGTGCTATGGCTACTCTTTGTTGCTGACCACCACTTAATTCGGCGGGTTTATGATGAAGTCTATCGCCGAGACCAACTATTGTTAGTAATTCGGTTGCTTTTTTAATCCTCTGTTCTCTAGGTGTACCCACGAATATCATTGGAAGCATTACGTTTTCAAGAGCTGTTAACACTGGAATCAGGTTGAATGTCTGGAATATATAGCCTATTTTTCTTGCTCTTAGCCATGCTAACTCATATGCGTCGAGTTTACTTATATCGACTTCATCTATGTAGACTTTTCCACGCGTAGGTCTATCGAGACCGCCTATCATGTTAAAGAGTGTGGTTTTACCTGAACCTGAGGGACCCATTATTGAAACGTATTCTCCTCTTCGTATTTTCAGATCTATTCCATCTAACGCCTTTACAACATATTTACCCATGTAGTAGTATTTTGCTAAATCTTCAGTTTCTACAGTATATTCATACCTCATAAGAGCCACCCCTTATACCTCATACCTTAAAGCCTCGGCCGGATTCAGTTTTGCTGCATAATACGCAGGATATAGCGTTGCCGCCATACTTAAGAATATCGATATAATTAGAGATAATATGAAAAGCGATACTGCACTCGGTAGAGTAGAGAGGAACGGTAGTAATTCTGCAGGTTGAGAGAGAGCTAGGCCGATTTCACCGAAACCTACGCCTAGTGTAGCAATGCCATAGACTATGGCTGCGATAAGGCCAAAGATATATCCAAGTATTCCGCCGAGACCGCCAATTATTATTGATTCGTTCAGGAACATTATAAGTATATGCCTGTCAAGAGCGCCTAGTGTTTTCATTGTTCCAATTTCCTTGTATCTTTCTGCGACAGCTATCAACATACTATTGGTAATTCCTACGGCACATACGAGCAATGATATAAATAAGAGCCATAATTGGTATGCTTGAGCTTGCGCTTGGGATTCAGGTAGGGCTATTCTAGTTATCGCTGACATAAACATTAATGAATTAAGGAAAGCTATCCCCAATACAACAGCTGCTGTTGTTATGGCTGCTCTAACGAATCTCTTCTTTATGTTTTCAAGGCTTATCTTAAATGCTTCCGTGAAAGGAAAGTATATTTCACCTATTTCCCATGTACCCTTAGTTGTCAAGGTTATCATCTCCAGACTTATTCATGCGTATATAGAACTTATTACCCTTATATTTTTATATGTTTTGTATGTGGGCTTTACATCAACCTAGCGTAATACATCATTACTATGTCCTCGCTGATCTGCACTCAGCTAATCACATGTAATACTTTTACCTTAATTTCTCGATTATTGATGCATTCGATCGATGTAGCAAAATAAAAGATTAGTATTCCGAGAGGGGCTTAGAAGCTAAGATAAAATATATTTTGCTCTTTTATTGTATTTTAGATAAGCCCCGGTCGTATAGCCAGGTCAGCCCTGCGGGGGCCTAAAGTATACTGGCCTCTCGAGCCAGAGACCCGGGTTCAAATCCCGGCCGGGGCATTTCTTACAATTACCCTTTACTTAACTGGGTGGAATATATAATACATGAGTATAAGTTGAATATACTATAACCAAGGCCTTTATTACCTTCGATGATAATCATAAACTAGAAGCTTTCGTTTAATGCATGAAACAGGTGTATATCGTGGACATAGATTACCTAATGAGTTTAATTATCAAGGAAAAACCGCAGATCACGCGAGCGAAATTATATGAAATGATCAAAGAGAAAATTGCGGAATTCGGCAATCTTATAGATGAAGAGGCTGCCATATTAATAATTGCCAGAGAGCTAGGTGTTAAGATTCCATCTTCTGATGTTTTTAAGGTATCAAAGTTAAATATTTGTGATATAATACCCGGTCTCAGGAATATAGACCTTATCGGTACAGTTATAAAAATAGATCCCGTAAAGAAATTTAAAAGGGGTGAAAAAGAAAAGAAAATATGGAAAATAGCTATTGCCGATAAAACGGGAAGTATAACGTTAACGCTATGGAATGATGAAATTGATTATCTAATAGGTAAAATAAAACTAGGCACTGTGCTAGCGATAAGGAAAGCTATATCAAAGAAGTATCGTAGGGCTGTCGAAATTTCTCTCGGGAAAGATGGTACTGTTGAGGTTATGCCTTCATCTGACAAATTTCCAGACTATAAAGGCTTAATTCCAAAGGACTTTGTAGGACAAGATATAACGGTTTTAGTGAAAAGGGTAAAATACTTGAACAGAAATTCGGACAAGATTCTCTATATTAGGGGACTAGATCTTAATGGTAATATAGTTAACTTATATATACCATATGTAATCGATCAGAGAAGCGAAGATATAAAGGATGGTGATTTTATCTTTCTACAAAATGTTTGTCTGAGCAAAACTAAACATAATTATCTGCTAATAAAGTATACGCCTTATTCGTTTTTCTTTAAGGTTAACATTGAGGATAATGCAATTAAGGAAAAACTGAATAAGAAATATGAGGAAACATCGAAGTTACTAAAGATGGATTTAGACATTTCGGGAGAGGTCGTATACGTAGAGCCATATCGTATGGGAAAATGTTTTCTTTACATAAGGCAATATAATTTAGTTTTTCCCTTAATAGCTGGCAGAGATATTTTAGGAAATTTAACAGAAATCTTATTCTCCAATGTTACTGTAGAATCTGTGGATTTGACTGAATTAAAAGCCATTAAAGTATATCGAACAAATCCCTGGTCTTCTTTATTGGTAAATAAGAAGAACACCATTGAAACTGAAGGTATCTATAAGAGAACAATGATAATTGATGATGATTCTTTAGGGAAGAATTGGGAGGTGAGAGGCGCTATTTTAAGATCTGAAATAAAGTGTGATGTTACGGGAAATCAAGCAATGGTTGCTTTAAGGTTTATTCTCGATACAGGCCTGAATAGGCTAATTGCGGTTTCAAATAACTATGGAGTTTTCGAGAGTATTACTGGGATTCAAGTTAATGAACTTATGAAGAAAGAGTATAGCAGAGAAACAATATTCAGTATATTGGACTTTGTAAAGGATGAAATTAAGGGTCAGGAAATAATTGCTCGAGGAATGTTAATGAAGGATGAGGCCAATGAAAGATATGTGATGATTCTTCGTGAAAACATTTTACCAATAAATATTAGTAGTGAATATGAATATTTATTAAGGTGCATGCAAGAGCTACGGTGAATACGTCATGGGGAGGAGGAAACGCAGGAAAAAAGTAGTACTGAGGCCAAAAAAGAGGATACCTAAGGTATTTATGTGTCCAAAGTGCGGAAAACGTACGGTTAGTATAAAGAGTCAAGATGATACCGTAGTTGTCGTCTGCGGAAACTGTGGTCTAAAATACTCTTTCCAGATAAAAGAAGGACTAGATAAAGTCGACTACTACGGCAAGTTTGTCGATGAATATTATAAAGAAATAGAGGGGTTTATATGAAAATCGGAAAAACAGAGGAATATATCCTTAGAAAAATTCATTCAGGAGAAAAGCTTCATATGACTTTAATAGACCCTGATAAGACTACACCATACAATGCCGTACGCATAGCTTGTGAGGCAGAGAAGGCAGGTACTGATGCAATAATGGTAGGTGGCAGTTTAGGAGTAAGCGAGAATCTTACTGACTCAGTAGTGAAGTCTATTAAGGAACACGTAAATATTCCAGTAATACTTTTTCCGGGCAGTGTCGGCGGAGTAAGTCGCTATGCTGATGCCTTGTGGTTTATATCTGTCTTAAATTCTATAAATCCCTACTATATAGTTGGTGCTCAAGTCGAAGGGGCAATTATAGCAAGAAAGTACAATCTGGAATGTATTCCGCTTGCATATATAATAGTTGGAGAGGGGGGAGCAGCCGGATATGTAAGCTATGCAAGGCCAATACCTTATTCTAGGCCTGAGCTCATAGTAGCATATAGCCTGGCTGCAGAGTACATGGGCTTTAGATTCATTTATCTGGAGGCTGGATCTGGAGGAAATCCTATTCCTCCCGCCATTGTTAGTAAGGTAAAAGAGGTTGTGAATGTTCCTCTAATAGTGGGTGGTGGTATAAGGGATGAGGATATAGCGTATGCTATAGCTAGCGCTGGAGCCAATATAATAGTTACGGGAACTATCGTTGAAGAAGAGGAGAATGTTTGTGATGTGCTTAGTAGAATTATAGGGAGCATAAAACATCCAAAGGAGGTTGAGTGCGGCCGCCGGGATTCGAACCCGGGTCCTCGGCGTGGAAGGCCGACGTCCTAGTCCAGGCTAGACTACGGCCGGACAATAATATTGTTGATGAACTCATATACTTTTCGGTTATGAGATATTCAGATAATTCTACCCGTAATTCTCTTTTTCTAGGAACTTCCGTAGTTCATGTAGAGTAATAGCTATTAATCCAAGACTACTAATTTCCGGTAAATTTCTTATGTATATTGGTTTTCCAATATTTAACTCTCTTTTAGTAAAGCCTGTATCTATGCCGCTGAACACTAATATTATTCTTTCCCCGTCTAACAATGGCAGAAAAAGTTCGCTAAATGTTGTTTCTTCAATAGCGCTTTCTTTGCTAGAGAAGAGCAATACATTTTTAGAAGGGAAGAGCTCCACTACATCAGGTAGATCGGGTAGATACATGAAGCATCTGTTTTTCTTAAGAGCTATTTTCTGGGCCTCAGGAACGCCTATTTGAGCAGCTGCACCGAGAGCCTTTGATACTACTAATACTTTAAACCCCATACTATAAACTATCTTGCTAGTCTCGACAACCCTATATGGAGAATATACGTTATGTAGCACTACTATAACTTTCTCTGGAACCATGTACTCCCCTATCTGTTGATTTAGATATTTAATTATCTCGCTAGATATTTAATTATCTCCTGGGCAATGCTCTTAGCTAAGAGCACAGGTACAGCTTCTCCCACTTGGTTAAATTGTTGATCCCTGCTACCTAAAAAGATATGATCGTCCGGAAAACTCATTAACCTAGCATTTTCTCTAGCTGTCAATAGGCGGTTATAAAATGGGTGTATAAATCTTGATGACCCCATTACCGTAGGAGCCAACTTATAGGGATGTAATCTTATATAGTTTGTATATACTTTTCCTCCCGCACCTAAGTACTTAATTAGTCCTTCGCCCCATTTTAATTTGGCTATTCTTTTAATTTTCTTGGGAGGCAAATAGATTGGATCATGATTAGGTATGTTGTGAGGTTCATCTGGCTCAGGCAAATCGCCTATAGCTTCAATGACCGTTATCCTATGATCCGCTTTTGGGGGTTTAATCCTAACATTAGATATAAATACCCTAGTTCTGTGAGAGGGGACGCCGTAATCCTCGGCTCTCAACACATTGAAATGTATATCTTTATATCCTATTCTTTCAAATTCCTTTCTTAGTGCCAACTTAAGATATCCTTCAAGTATGCCTGGTACATTCTCCATGACAAAAACTCTAGGTTGAAGATCGCCCACAAGCCTTATGAACTCTAAAACAAGCATTCCTATCGGATCGGCATATAGCCTATCTAAGGGATCCTTCAATCTCCTAGGGTTTGTTCCCGTAAAAGGCTCACATGGAGGACCTCCAATAACCACATCAACTTTTTTAACATAGGATTCTATCTCTTCGCTCTTAACTAGCTTAATGTCCTTAACAAGTACTATCGATTCAGGAAAGTTTTCTTTAAAGGACTTAGCAACAATGGGCATATTCTCAATAGCTAGCGCAATATTAAACCCCGCCTCCCTAAATCCTCTAGAAAACCCGCCACATCCGGCAAAGAGATCTACAACATTGTACATAATTTCACCTTTCATCAGTATATGGGCCCGGTGGGATTCGAACCCACGACCTACGGCTTTCCTCTTCCTCCGAAGGCTTACGGACGTTTTGTACGCCGCCCTATCCACTAGGCCACGGGCCAATGATTTTTTTCATACGGAATCTAATATACCTTATAGTTAATTATTGTAATTGTGTATATTATTATGTTATCTTTGTAAAAATACCTTTTCCAGCAACCAGGTTATATAATCCTCTCTCTTTAGTTATGTTTCCGATTCTAACTTCAATACCTAATTGTGCTATTTTTGCAGCCTGAAGAAGCTTAAATTTCATACCGCCAGTAATATCTGGCGCCTGGGTCTTCATTATTAGGTTAGTAAATTTAAGCGTTTCCTGCCATTTAATTTGTCTTATGACTTTCCCGCTCTTAGGATCGATTAAGCCATCTACATTTAGTCCAAATATTGCTAATTTCGGTTTTAATATTTTAGCTAGAAGTTTCATTATTACATCACCAGAAATTATTGCATACCTGTTTTTCTCCTTATCTAAGACTATGTTACCTGAAAGCATGGGCATTAAATTACTATTTAACGCGTATTCTATAGGGCGTAAATGCATTTTCAATTTCTTTCCTTCTAGTGATAGAATGCTTGGCGTATGTAGAGTGAATAGTGGGATTCCTTTCTCTAAAAATGTGGCAGAGATTATGTTAGATAATGTGAGCATGGCTTGGTTTATTTCCGAAATGACTAAGGGATTGGCATACCCCTTTTTCTTTAATTTGTTTTTCTTAACTATGAAGTGCCCGTAGGAGCCTCCGCCATGAACTATTATGAATTTATACTGTTCCATTAATATGGATATATCTCTGGCGACATTTTTCAACACGTCTTTTTTAGCAAAAAAGGGAATATGTTTATTTGTTATTGCTGAGCCACCTAGTTTAGTGATTATTAAACTTTTCATTTTTTCACTTTTATATTAGAATTGTCTCTCAATAATGAAGTTAGCCAATTTTATGAGTTTTTCTTTAGCATTACATTGGGGCAGTTTTTCTAAGGCTTTTACTGCTTGAAAAGCGTATTCTCTAGCCATACGAAGAGCCTTATCCTTAGCATTGGTTTTCCTTATTAACGCCATTGCAGTTTTAAGGTCCTCATCCTTTATCTTTTCTTTCCTTAATATTTCCAGGAGTTTCTCTTTATCATTACCTTCGAGTTCTTCGAGAGCTAAGATTACGATTATATTTCCAAGTTTATGTTCAATAATGTCTTTTCCTATTTGTTTTCCGAATACTTTGCTTTCTCCAAATATATCTAGAAGATCATCGATTATCTGAAATGCTAGGCCTATGTTTTCTCCGAATTTCTCTAGGGCAAATATTACTTCTTGAGGAGCGTTTGCTACAAGCCCTCCCACGATACATGAGGCTTTAATTAATGCGGCAGTTTTCTTTGATATCATGTCTAAGTATTCGCTTAAACTCACATATTTTCTTCTATGTTTAATTATGTATTCATTGTATCGTCCAGCTTGCTCAAAGAGAACGTCTAGTCTTTCACCATCAATTAACTCCTTTATTGCTTTCGATAAAATTTCGTGAATTTTTAAGCTATTCATACAGTCATTTACTGCATTAATTACAGCTTCCCTGTAATGTAATCCGGCCAGAAGAGCCATCGTGTCTCCATAAAGTTTTCTTGTTGTAGGTTTTCCTCTCCTAATTTCTCCCCTATCTATTATGTCATCGATTATTAACGAGTAATTATGTATTAACTCTACAGCAACAGCTGCTGGTATCGCTTTTTCAAGCTTTCCACCAGCTATCTCACAGCATAATAGTGTCAAAGCAGGCCTTATACGTTTTCCGCCAGTATTAACCTGATGTAGTATTACGTCTAAGAACTCATCTGATGCATCTTTTTTCAAATAATATGCTAAATATGGGTTTATTATTTTCCCTATATTTGTTAGTTCTGAGATTACGTCAGCCATCTATATCCCTCGGCATAAAATTCATGATGAATTAGAATATAACTCTTCTTCTGTATCTATGTTACAGGTTTTTCTTTCCTAACATGGTATGTAGGTGCAGATAAGCAAAAATCAGAGAAATAAAGAAAAGTATATATCGATTTTCTCGGTTAATATTTCAGAGCCCGGTGGTGTAGCGGTCAAGCATGGTGGGCTTTGGACCAAGAGGGAGGAAACCCACCGACCGGGGTTCGAATCCCCGCCGGGCTACTCTTCCTCCCATTTAATAAAGCTTAAATAAGTATTGGTACTTATTAGATATTACTGAATATGCTCCTGTTTTCTATAGGTGAGAGGGAGAGTGGAAGAGATAAAATCAAAAGATGAAATCCCTACTCCGGGTTTTCTTGATAGAATAAGACTATACGTGAAAATATCCGAGGTAAGTGAAGTAGCTAGAAGATATTTTGTCATGAATGCCTTCGATGGAGCAATGACAATGTTAGGTGTTGTAATCGGTTCATTTTCTGTTGGAATAAAGGATCCCCGCTTAATTTTAAGCGTGAGCATAAGTGCTAGTCTAGCTATGGGCGTTTCAGGATTTGTAGGCGCCTTTATAACTGAGAGGGCTGAAAGAGTTAAAAGAGTTAAAGAGTTAGAAAGAGCCATGTTAACAAATCTTAATGGTTCAATCATATATAAGGCATCGTTGTTTGCCACGTTTCTATCAGCAGTAGTTGACGGAGGATCCCCTGCACTTGTATCTCTAGTTTCATCCATACCGTTCATCCTTGCTATTTTTGGCCTCATTGATATGCTATCCTCCTATATTGGTTCGATAGTAATAGTACTTACAATACTAATGTTGCTTGGAGTATATTTGGGGAAAATTTCTCGGGAAAACTCTTTAAAATACGGTGTAATTATGCTAATTTCGGGTATAATTGTTTCCCTATTTAGTAGTATAATAGGAAAAATATAGGCGGGTGTGTTTTGGAATGTTCATAGCATCTTATAGTAAGAAGCATGATGTTAGACATAATGTATACATCCAGAGAATGGTAATTGATGTATTAAAACCTAGGGAAGTCGATATAATAGAGTTCTCAAAAGCCTTGGGATCTGTCGATGGTATAAACGAAGTTACAACGTCGGTTACGGAGGTCGATGTTAAAACTGAAACTGTTAAAGTAACTGTTAAAGGCTCCAACATCGATTTCAATATTGTAATGAAAGTAATAGAGGGATATGGTGCAGTAATACGAAGTATAGACGAGGTTAGTGTTTCTAAGTAGTTCCATTATTAAGTCGTTTTAATATTCTACTTGCCGAAAAAGGTTTTTTATCGCTGGAGAATATGATGGGTATTATTGCTATGTCCAGTAGAGGCAAATGCTTAATTCTTCTTAATTCATTAATTTCTAAACACGTTGGGAGGGTCTCTTCACTGGCAATAATCAGATCATAGTAGACTTCTGAAACGCTCGGTCCGTATTTATCATCTATGATTATCACTTTTACATTCTTTTTGGCGGGCAGTTTTAGGTATTTCCTAATAGCATTAAGGCGAGATCCGAGCTCGCGAGGGGTTTTCTTAGTTCTTTTAACGTATCTGTTGCTGGTAACACCTATTGTTATTTTTGAAGCGAGGGCTAAGGCCATATCTAACAATAACTTATGGCCATCATGAATTACGGAAAATGTCCCGCCTAGAATGACATGCCTATATTTTTGTTTGCCAACTAAATGTTTCAGTAGAATAGGCATAACTTCTCTTATGTCCTTATATCCTAATACCATGTCATCTAAATTAAAGAAGGTTCTTCAGGTATTTAAATCTGAAAATCGTTGATCTTCCACAGAAATAAGTAATGCCACAGTTTCAATAATCTTGGTTTCTGCCTAGTTGTACGTTTTGACACAGTTATCTTGCTATCATGGTGTTTAATATAACATAACTTTAATATGAAAAATCATGGTTTTTGAAATTTTAGCTTTACCTCCCCCCTCCCCCTTACTATTCTGGTCTCCATATTTTATATAATACCTTAAAGGGGCTTTTCTTGTGGGATCATGGAGGTTGACGGAGTAACAGTCTATGCTATCTGTAAAGAATGTGGCGGCAGAATAATTCTAAACGAGGATAACGAATATGTTTGTTCTAACTGTGGGTTAGTATATGGTTTTTCTGACGCTAAGCCTTCTTTTCACGATATTACTTCTAGACACTTTTCTCATGATCCTCAATGCTATTCAATTGGCTTGGGGAGTAACATCTTCATAGAGAGAAATAATGCGGAGCAATGGAAAGGATCACTACATAATATTATACGCATGAAGAAGCTAGTTAAGTATAATATAGCGATAAGGATGTATAAGGGAAGGGCGTCGTGTTATAGGATATTTAAAGCTTTGGATATTGTATGTAGAAAACTTAATATCCCAGAATACGTTAAAATGCGGGCTTTTCAACTATATCTAAAGGCACTGGGCTTGAGAGGAAGAGGGATAAACTATTATAAGATAGCGGCATCAGCGCTTATCTTAGCTGTAAAGGAGCATTCTCTCTTTATACCACCAAATAAGATAATTAAAACGTTTAGAAGCATGGGACATAGAGTAAATAAGGGTGATGTCCTAAAGGTGCTTTTATATTTCAAACATAGGCTTAAATACCATTATAACATGGGAGTCAGAGCAAATGTAAACGGTTATATCAAAATAATACTGGAAAACATTTTTGCTAATATTGAGGTACGTAAGCAAATCAAAAGTAAGTTAGAGAAGCTTGGATAT
>Ga0190367_1000965_pt1 | contig 18111 bp, 14 predicted proteins | sample 4872181011_MG_FD_171838 | JGI IMG/M metagenome (GOLD analysis project Ga0190367, IMG submission 171838) | Hydrothermal vent microbial mat bacterial communities from Southern Trench, Guaymas Basin, Mexico - 4872-18-10-11_MG | ecosystem: Environmental > Aquatic > Marine > Hydrothermal vents >...
GTGTATGATTTGTGGTAAGGATTTTGATGAGTTTGTTGGAGTTTGTGATGAGTGTGGTGGAATAGTTACCGTTGAGGGTGGTAAGGACATGATACTTAAGAAGGTTGAGATGGAGGTGTAGTCATGCACAAGATTGAGGTTGATGCTGAAGTAGATCTACTTGAGGAAAACAGGAGATTGGCTGAGGAGAATAGGAGGATTTTAAGGGAGCGTGGTGTGACGACGATAAACGTTATGGGTGCAATTGGATCTGGTAAGACACTGTTGATCGAAAAGACTGTTGAATCCCTCAAGGATTTTAAGGTTGGTGCAATACTTGGTGATGTGATTGCAAAGGACGACTACAAGAGGGTTGCAAGGCATGGTGTCAGGGCAATACCCCTTAACACGGGGAAAGAGTGCCATCTTGATGCTCACCTCGTTCACCATGCACTTGAAGACTTCGATCTAAACGGTTTGGATGTCCTATTTATTGAAAACGTTGGAAACCTTATATGTCCAGTGGACTTCGATCTTGGAGAGGATTACAGGGTTGTGATGGTTAGTGTTACGGAGGGTGACGATGTAGTTTCAAAGCATCCAGAGATATTCAGGTTGGCTGACGTGATAATCATAAACAAGGTTGCTCTGGCGGATGCAGTTGAGGCTGACGTTAAAAAGATGTTCAACGATGCAAAAAGGTTAAATCCAAAAGCAAAGATAATAAAGATGGATCTCAAGAAGGATGTGGGATTTGATGAGTGGATGGAGTGGTTGAGATGTGCATTGCAATCCCGGGAAGGGTTGTTGAGATAGATCATCCATTTGCAATTGTAGATTTCAAGGGGACGAGGAGGAAGGTTAGGATAGACTTACTTGACGATCTGAACGTAGGAGATTGGGTTCTAGTTCACGTTGGATTTGCAATTCAGAGGGTTGATGAGGAAGAGGCAAGGAAGACTGTTGAGCTACTTGAACAGGTTTTTGGAGGTATCTGAATGCTGAAGGTCAGAGATAGAAGGAGAGCTGTGAAGGGTTTGGCAAGTGAACTTGGTAGGTTGATGGAGGGTGAGAGGGATATAACTATAATGCATCTTTGCGGAACGCACGAGGATACAGTCACAAGATACAACCTCAGAAGTCTGTTACCGAAGAACTTGAAGGTTGTTCCAGGACCAGGTTGTCCTGTGTGCATAACACCAGATACAGACTTACAGATGGCTTTTCACCTACTTGAGAAGGAAAACGTTATTCTGACAACGTTTGGAGACATGGCTAGGGTTCCATTTGAGGGAAAATCTTTCTTCTACTACAAATCAAAGGGATACGATGTTAGAATAGTTTACAGTGTCTTTGATGCCTTGGAGATTGCTAAGGAGAGTGAAAAGCCCGTCGTCTTCTTTGCAATAGGTTTTGAAACTACAATGCCATCAACAGCATTGGCGGTTTTGGATGGTGTTGAGAACTTCTACGTTCTTTCAGCTCACAGATTCTTCATCCCAGCAATGGAACACCTGCTATCTTTTGATGACGTAAGGATTGACGGTTTCATAAATCCAGGACACGTCTCAACGATTGTGGGTGTAAAGGCTTACGAACACATAAATGTTCCGCAGGTGATTGCTGGATTTGAGCCTGAGGATGTTCTACTTGCCTTGTGCATGATTGTTAAGGCTATAAAGAGAGGTGAGAATTGCCTCCTAAACGAATACACTAGGGCTGTGAGGTATGAGGGAAACGTCAAGGCTCAGGAGGTTATGGATGAGGTTTTTGATAGGGTTGACTGGGAGTGGAGGGGTTTGGGGATTGTTAAGAATTCTGGTGGAAGTTTGAGGAGGAAGTATGAGGATTTTGATGCTCTAAAGTTCTTTGAAGATGCATTTAAGGATTTTGAGCCAAGAGAAGATAAGAGAAAGAGGGCTTGCAGATGTGGAGAGGTTTTGAGGGGTGTTGCAACTCCACTTGACTGTCCACTCTTCATGAGGGCTTGCACACCAAAGAATCCAATAGGTGCTTGTATGGTGAGCTTTGAGGGAACTTGCAACATATGGGCCAAGTATCATGCTAGAAAGGATAATAGATAGGATTTCGGAAAGGACAGGTAAGAGTTCAAAGGACGTTTTAGCTGAGATAAATAAGATGCACAGAGACTTGAACCTGTTGGCTGTTGAGGTTGTTGCATTGATATATGCAAGGGAGAACGGTGTTGAGATTGAAGATTTGATAGATGATGTTAAGAGAAAGGTTCTATTCTTAAGATTCTCTTCAAACTCTCAACAATCTCAACAACCCTAGGACCTGGATTTACATCCTCAACAAAGTAACCTTTCATGTAACCTTCTATGAATGCTGGTAAACCCCTCTCAAGTCCAACTGAATATCCCCCCTCCAAAACAGCTACGACACTGAAATCTGAAAGCTTACCTCCAGCAAATGAGTAGAATTTCTCAGTCAACTCCATGGTTGCAAGTCCATCATCCTTGAAGGCATCGAATCCCGCAGAAACTATAACAACCTCAGGATCAATCCTCTCTATCGTTGGTTCTACAATCTCAATCCAAGCGTGTATGTAGTCGTCGTCTCTGCAGTAGTGGGGTAGTGCAATGTTGATTTTGCTTCCATCAGTTTCGTATATGCTACCACTCCCAGGATATATTCCGTATTCATGAAAGTCTATGTGTATGACACTCTTATCGTTCCAAAATATCTCCTGAGTCCCATTTCCATGGTGGACGTCGAAGTCTATAACTAAGATTTCATCAAAGAATTCTTTTGCCCTTGAAACAGCACCAGCTACGTTGTTGAATAGACAGAAACCCAAGCTTGGAGCATTAAATGCCTTCCCCCTCCTTCCAGCATGGTGTCCGGGAGGTCTCACGAGTGCAAGATGCATATCTCTACTCCTAACTGCATTCTCAACACACTGAATTGAGCATCCAAATGCAACCAATGCTGATTCCAAAGAATCCTTACAGACGTATGTGTCTGAATCTATGAAACTTTCCCTCCTACAAGATTCAACAACAAACTCAACGTATTCACGATCGTGAACAACAGTTGTATCTGAAATTTCTGCCTTAATTGGTTTAACAACGTCCTTCCAAAGCCCCTTCTCCTCCAAAGCCTTCTTAATTATCTCAAGTCTTCTGGGATTCTCTGGATGGTAGCTTGGAGGTCTGTGCTTCATGAAAACATCATCATAGTAGATCATGGATATCGTTGTTCGATTTGTTGATAAAGCTACCGAAAGTCAAATAAACTTGATTAGATTTCAAATTTTATGAATTGGAGGGTAATTCTGATCACGTTAATAATACTTGGATGCGTTGGGAAGAGTTGCGTGACTGTGATTGACGATTTTGGATACGAGGTTTATGTTGAGAAGTATCCTGAGAGGATTGTGTCTCTTTCACCTTCAAGCACGGAGATACTTTTTGCATTGGGTTTAGGGGATAGGGTTGTTGGAGTTACAGATCAGTGCAACTATCCACCCGAGGTCTTAAAGCTGAAGGAGGAGGGTAAAATTTCAAGTGTTGGGGGATTTTCTGCTGTAGATGTTGAGAGGGTTCTCAGGTTGAAGCCAGATCTTGTTATTGCAAGTTACGGAAATGGTTATCAGGTTGTTAGGACTTTGAAGGATTTTGTCCCAGTTTTGTGTTTGAATCCTAAGAACGTCAGTGGTGTCATGAGGGATGTCATGTTGATTGGGAAGGTTTGCGGTGTTGAGGGCAATGCGACAAAGCTTGTGGAGTGGATGAAGGATAAAATGAAGGTTGGAAAGCACAGATGGAAACCCAGGATACTTCACATAGTATGGAACAATCCAATATGGGTTAGTGGTAGGGGGACATTTGTTGACGATTTGATAAGGTTGGCTGGTGGTACGAATGCTGTCAATGAGAGTGGTTGGGTTGTTTTGAGCTTGGAAGACCTAATAAGAATTGATCCAGATTTGATAATTGTGAACAGTGGTGATGGAATGAATTCCAAGGGTAGGAATGTGTTGTATGAGTGGATCATGGGTGATGAGAATCTGAAGGTTCTTAAGGCAGTTAGAACTGGTAGGGTCTATGTGATAGACTCGGATTTGATCAGCAGACCTTCACACAGGGTTGTGTATGTAATTGAGAACATCTCGAATATCATAGATCTAGCCTTAAAGTCATGAGAATCTTAATTTTGCTGACATTCTTGACTTTGTTCATTGTCCCTTGCATTGGTGACGTTATATACAGTCCAGCATTAATCTTCAGTGATGGTGTGGATGGATGGATACTACTGAATCTAAGGTTTCCACGTGTGTTGATGGGTTTGATTGTAGGTTGCACACTCTCTGTTTCTGGTGTAGTCATGCAGAACGTGTTTAGAAATCCTCTGGCTGAACCTTACATACTGGGTGTATCTACGGGTGCGGGTTTGGGTGCCATGATTGGATTTGTCCTTGGAATTGACTTTCGTCTAATCCCAATCTTAACGTTTTGCACATCTATACTAACAGTCTTTACAGTTTACAAACTTGCAGGATCCTTAAATGTGGAGTCGTTGTTGCTCTGTGGTATTGCAGTTAACATATTCCTTTATGCTTTGGAGTGGCTGATACTGATTAAAACGAATGCACACATGATCCTAGGATGGCTCGTTGGTTACCTTGGGGATGTTTTATGGAGGGATGTTGAGGTTGCAGTGTTTGCACTAATTCCAACAACCCTGACATACGCATACTCAAAACAAATGAACGCAATTTTGCTTGGGGAAGAGAGTGCCTTTTACCTGGGTGTAGATGTTGGTAAGGTTTTGAAGATCTTGATAGTCCTATCGACACTTGCAACATCCATTACAGTTTCCTTTGTTGGTATCGTTGGATTTGTTGGACTTATGATACCTCACATTGCGAGGAGGATTTATGGGGATGACAACAGGTTACTGATTCCAGCATCCGCTCTCATAGGTTCTGTTTTCTTGACATGGATGGATGCGATTGCAAGGATATTAAAAGTTCCAGTTGGAATAATAACGATGCTTTGCGGGGGGCCATTCTTCATATACGTTTTTAAAAGACCAAATTCACGTTAGGTTATGAGGAAGGTGTTTAGGAGGTTGAAGAGTTTGGATGAGGTTAAGGAGATTTTGAACTCCATAAAATTGGATTTGGGTTTTGAGGATGTTCACATAGAAAGGGCTCATGGTAGGTTGTTGGCTGAAAACGTCTATGCAAAGGTTGACGTCCCACCCTTCGATAGGGCGGATATGGATGGATTTGCAGTTAAGGCTGAGGATACATTCAAAGCAAGGGAGGATGAGCCCGTAAAGCTTAGGATTGTTGGATGCGTTAGGGCTGGTGAGGTTCCAAGATTTGAGGTGGAGAGTGGTTGTGCTGTAGAGATATCAACAGGTGCCATGATTCCAAGGGGTGCAAATGCAGTTGTCATGGTTGAATACACGTCAGTTGAGGATGGTTACGTTTACATTTACAAGCCCGTTGCACCAATGGAGAACATCTCAAGTGCAGGTAGTGATGTCATGGCGGGTGAGCTTGTAGTTAGGAAGGGGAAGGTTTTGACAGCCAGAGAGATTGGTTTGATTGCTTCTGTTGGAGTTAAAACTGTTAGGGTTTTTAGGAGGCCTAGGGTTGCGGTGATTTCAACTGGGGATGAGGTTGTTGAGGTTGGGAGGGATTTGGAGCCTGGTAAGATTTACGATGTGAACTTATACTCAATATCTTCAAAGGTTTTGGAGTGTGGATGTGATGTTGTCCAACTTGGGATTGTTGGAGACAAATACGATGAAATTAGGGATGTTGTTGGGAGGGCTTTGGATTTGTGTGACGTTGTGATAACATCTGGTGGAACTTCTTCAGGTTTGGGAGATGTTATATACAGGGTTTTTGAGGAGTTTGGTGATGTTTTAGTTCATGGGATTGCAGTTAAACCTGGGAAGCCCACGGTGATAGCAAAGGCTAAGAACAAAATTTTGTTTGGTTTACCTGGTTATCCAGTTTCAGCTTTGATGATATTTGAGATTTTAGTTGCACCATTCTTAAGGAGACTTTCTGGATGTGTATCATCAAGAAACGTAGTTAAGGCTGTTGTTCAGGTTAGGACTCATTCAGACTTTGGGAGGAGGGAATTTAGACCAGTTGCAATAGTTGACACTGGGAGGTTTGTAGCTTATCCCTTCACATCATACTCGGGCTCAACATCCACGCTTGCAAAGGCTGACGGATTCATAGAGATTCCCGAGAATGTTGCGTTCATCGATGAAGGGGAGGTTGTTGACGTCTATCTGTTTGGAGATTACAAGCCTTCCGAAATTGTTATAATTGGAAGTCACTGCTTGGGTGTGGATCTGATTGTTGAATTGGGAGGTTTTGATGCAAAGGTTATAAACGTTGGATCTATGGGGGGGCTGTTGGCTGTGAAGAGGGGTGAAGCAGACATAGCTGGAACTCATCTACTTGACGAGAGTGGTGTTTACAACATCCCATTCATTCAAAGGCTAAACTTGAAGGATGTTGTTCTTGTTAAGGGTTACTTGAGGGAGCAAGGTTTGATAGTTAAAAGGGGAAATCCAAAGGGTATATTTGGATTTGAGGATCTTCTCAGAGATGATGTCACGTTCATAAATAGGAATAGGGGAAGTGGGACGAGGGTTTTAATTGACATGGAGCTTGAGAAGGTTGCTAAGAATCTTGGTATGAATTTTGACGATGTTAGGAGGATTGTGAAGGGTTACGATGTTGAAGCAAAGACTCACACAGCTGTAGCTGTTGCAGTTTCCATGGGTAAGGCGGATGTTGGAGTTGGGATAAGGACTGTTGCTGAGAGATACAACCTGGACTTCATACCAATTAGACCTGAAGAGTTTGATTTTGTTATGAGGAAAGAGAAGCTTGGTAAGGATTCGGTTAGGAGGTTCCTTAAAATTCTGACGAGTGAAGAGTTTAGGGATGCTCTAAGGGGTTTGAAGGGTATAGAGGTTACGGATAGGACTGGTGAGATCGTTGAATTTTAACCTTCTCAACAACCCTTACGTTCTCTATCTTTGTGCTGTATCCCCCATCCTCCTCCTTCTCCAGAGACTTCACCATATCCCAAACTGTCAAAAGTGCAACAGTGACACCTGTCAAGGCTTCCATCTCGACACCTGTCCTCCCAACAGACTTCACGGTGCATGTAACCTTGATTCCATCATCTTGAATTTCGAACTCTATTGAGACGGATGTTACGGGTATTGGATGGCACATTGGTATGAGCTCAGGTGTCTTCTTTACAGCCAAGATACCAGAAACCTTCGCCACGGAGAGAACGTCACCCTTTGGAACCTTCCCCTCCCTTATCGCATTTAAAGTTTCATCCTTCAACCTTATGAAACCTTCAGCCCTCGCAATCCTCAAGATTTCAAACTTTTCCGATATGTCGATCATGGAAAAAATTGGATTTGCATTTTAATTTTTCTTTAAGAAGAATTTTCAAATCCTGAAATTCTATAACCAGAAGAATTCTGAATTACGAAGGAGTTTTAATGCACAATACTATGAACATGCAAATAGACGTGTCAACTTAAGTTAAGATAAATTAATTATTTACATTTAAATTTCTTATAATAAAGAATCGATTGTTGTTGACAATTCTTTGTAAATAAAAATTAAACTAATTGTTTTCTTAAGTTGACATCCCATAAACATTTAAAGTCTAAAAGTTACCACTGTTATGCTGTTGTTTGCCTATGGGACACTCATGGATATTGAAAAGGCTGGGAAGATAATTAAAAAGAGGGTGAAAACTGCAAGGAAGGCTTTCCTTCCAAATTATAGGATAACTTTCAACGTCCCATCTCCCTATGGAACTGGAAATCCAAACATAGAGTTTGGTGGGGAGGGTGTTTGGGGAGTCGTTTATGAGGTTGACGAGAGGACACTCGAACTCTTGGATAACGTTTCTCCTAGGTATCGTAGGATTGAGGTTGAAGTTATTGTCAACTGTGAGAGGGTAAAAGCCTGGACATACGTTGGGAGGGTTGTTGAGGATGTGAAGCCAGACAGATCTTGCATAGAAAGAATATTAAGGGGTGCAAGGACTCATGGATTGCCAGAAGAATACATAAGATCTCTTGAGGAGATGTTAAAACGGTAGATACCAAAAGAGTAAAATAATTATGTGTAGAAAGATGTTTGATGGAGTATATATTTGAGGATGTCGTAATAAAACCAAGCGATGCACCCAGATTCCTACTGGATGGTGTGGAAGTGGATATATGGTGTGAGGAGTTAAGGGATTACCATTCAAAGAGCATAGTGGAATATGTCAGGGAGTCAATTCTTGAGTATGAGAGTAGGGGTTTGGATCCGTTTCCAGAGATCGTTGGTAAGGATGTTGAGAAGGAGATGATAAAGAATGCACTGATGAGTGGTAGTAACGTCTTGTTTAGGGGTAGGAAGGGTTACGGGAAGACTACATTCAGTAAGTCGATAGCTAAGCTTTTACCAGAGAAGATGTTGGCTGTGAAGGGTTGTAAGATTGGGTGTGATCCAACTCAACCAAGTTGCTTCTCGTGTAAGAAGAAGTTACTTGAAAACGAAGTTGTGGAGTTGACTTGGATTCCAAGGAAGTGGATAAGGATTGCTGGAGATCCCATGATGACGACTCGACAACTCATAGGTGGAATAAGCATTCAGAAGATAAGAGAAGGTTACGATTTGGATCATCCTGAAGTCTTTACACCTGGAAAGGTTTTGAAGGCTCATAGAGGTATTGCATACTTTGATGAGCTTGGGGCAATTCCTTCAGCCCTTCAAACACTCCTACATGAACTTCTTGAGGAGAAGCAGATAACAACGCCAGAGGGTGACATAATACCAATGAAGATTGACACTATAGTCATAGCATCAACAAATCCAGCAAACTACAGGGGAGTTTCTGACATAAAGGAACCACTACTGGATAGGATGGAGGAGGTGTTCATAGGACCTCCCGAAACACTTGAGGAGGAGATTGAGATTGGACTGAGGAACATGAGTCTGAGGGATGGGGCAATACTTCCAGATTGGCACCTAAAGACACTTGCAAGGATTGTTAGGCTTGCGAGATGTAAGGAGTGTAGAGTTTCAAGCTTCATAGAGATTGAACCATCCTGTAGGGCAACTATAAAGCTATTCGATCATCTAAGGGCATCTGCAACCCGTAAGGGTCATGTTTGTGCTATGCTGATAGATTACGGTAAGAACTATGAGATAGTGAAGTTGGCTTTGAGGAGTAGGATGGAGGTTGAATACGATGAGATATCCAAGGATGACGTAATCGTGAAGCTAACAGAGGAAGCTTTGAATAAGACGTGCAGTGAGATATACAACAAGATACCAAGGGATGAGTTTAAGGATTTGATGAGGGATCTTTCTGAGCTTTGCTTTGAACCAATAGACGTTGAGAAGGTTGATGGAATTGAGGATTTCGATCACGTTTATAGAACACTACTTCTGATTGCAAGGAGGAGGGAGGAGTTAAGCTCTGCACTTGAGATACTACTCGAATCCATAAAGAGATGCACTGGACTTATCGATAAGGTGGGGTTTGGTAGGTATGTCTATGCTGGATACGAAACCTGAGTGTAGGGTTTGTAAGGAAGAGGGTAGGGAGATTGATGGGGATCTTGCAAAGGATCTCCTCTATTCACTCTTCAACCCCTATCACAGGGAGAGGGGTAACGTAAATCTGTTCAAGTATATAAGGGAGAACCTTAAGAATGAGGAGATAAGGAGCTTCTTTGAGAACTTCTCATTCCTACTAAACGACATGATGAGGGGTTATAGATACATAAGTAGATTTTGGAGTGACAAGCTTGAAGACTACGTCGAAGCTAAGAGGAAGGCTTGGGAGAAGATAAAGAGGAAGTTGAAGGAGGGTGAGCTTAAGAGGGAGGATGTTAGTGCAAGTGAACTTGTAAACTACTTTTACGAGGAGATACTTGAGGATCTGAAGAGGGATGGATACCTTGAGGAGGACTACTACAAGGGATACAGGTTTACAAGGCAGGCTGAAAGGGTTTTGAGTGAGAAGATTCTTCAGCTTTCTTTGCAGAATTTGGGTGGTAGAGACTTTGGTGAGCATGAGACTGAGAAAATTGGAGTTTCAAGCTTTTTGAGGAATGAGATTGTGGAGTTTGACGAGTTCAAGCATGGTTTTGATTCTATAGACATTCAGGAGACCTTGGTCAAGTGTGCTTTGAGGGATTCAAGCTTGAGATTTGATGAGAGGGATCTAGTTGCCAGGGAGAGTGAGCATGTTGAGAAGTGTGTCTATGTTATGTTGATAGACGTTAGTGATTCGATGAGGGGTAGGAAGATAATTGGTGCTTTGGAGTCTGCTTTGGCTTTGAGGAGGATGATTAGGAGGAGTGACATGGATGAGCTTCACGTAGTTGCATTCAATCACAGGGTTATGAAGATTGGAGATGACGAGATACTGAACCTTAGAACCAGGGGTAGGACTGACATAGGTCTCGCTTTGAAGACCGCAAGAGACATAGTTAAGAGGAGGAGGGGAAGTGGTGTTATATTTTTAATTACGGATGGTGAGCCAACTTCAAGTTACGATCCCTACCTAACTCCAACCATGTGTGCATTGAGGGAAGCTGAGAGGCTTAGGAGTGTCGATGCAAGTTTGACAATAATAATGTTGAACCCAGAGAAGAGGTTTTTAACTTTGTGTGAGAGGATGGCCAAGCTTTCAAGGAAATCCAATCTGATATACTTCGAGAACCCACTGAACATGAAGAGATATTTTGTTAGGAGTTACATGAGGAGACTTTAGTGATAAGATGGTCCACTTAAGAAGACTTATATATTAAATATTTAAAATTTTTACATAAGGTGGATGTATCCGGTCTGTCAACTCTGTAAATGAAATTTTTAAATCATGCTTCAATTTTTGCACAAAACTGAATCTGTAACACTTGCGAACACATGTTCATTATTGTAATAATAGTAATTATATTTTGTCAAAAAAATGTTTCAAAAAAGATTTATTTACACCGTGTGCCTTTGAATTATGGAGTTGAGGAGGTTGGTGGTTTTAGTAGTAGCGGCAACGACAATAATGGGAGTTGCAGAAGCGTCACCGCTTGAAGTTACAATTAGGGAACTTGTGAACACAACAATTAACATGGACTGGCAGAACGGCAACTACATCCAAACATACAAAACAAACGTCACTGGATTTCTAAACATTACAAACAAAGGTAACGATGACATTTATGATGTGTGGGTTGCTGTGAATTTAACAAACGTCACTGGAGCTCCAATTGTATTTTACAAGTCTGACAGTAACATAAACGTTGAGATAATTCCAAAGACATCTTTCACACCACCTTCAAAGCTCGTTGGAAACTTCAACTACACAAACTCAAACTACATAATCCACATAACATACCTAAAGCCAAGTGACATAGTTTCAATATTCTACGATGTTGAAGACTCTGGAATTGACGAGGGTTCACCGTTCATTGTAGATGAGAGCTACAACGTCTCAAAGATTCCTGCAAATAGGATTGTAACTTGGAAGGTATTTATGAACATAAGCTTAAATGAAACATGGTTTGGTAATACTGCAATAGATCAGCCCTCCCTGACACTAAACGTAACAAAGTATCTTAGCAATCAAACAAACAACTTTGGTAGTGACAGTTGGATATATCTGAATCTCAGTGGTGATGTTCAAACAAACAAGAGCTCAGCACAGAAGTTTGACAGCCCATACACAGCTGGAACTGACCAAAACGCCTTCAAGATTCCAAACATACTTCTAAACACAACATCGGATGAAAACAAATACATTAACATCACCTTCAACGTTACAGGTAAGAACACCATGACATCCGTTAAAAGGTTGGAGTCATTTGGTTTTGCAACGTTCGAGTTCAAATTTGCATCGGGACAGAACGTCAGTGGTTCATACGTTATAGACGTTTTTGCGATAGGTAACGTAACTTTGAGTGTCAACAAGAGAGGTCCCTATCAGAACGATACGGGTGAGTATGCACTCTGGATTGGTAATGCAACTGTAAACAACACTGCAAGTGGTTTGGCATACGTTGTAACAAATACGACACTCTGGGCAACCCAGCAGAGAACGTTTTCAGGTGTAATAAACGACGAATACGACGGTAACCCCGCAATTCTAACAGAAACACCCATGGTTACGATATTCCCATGGGGAACACTGACACCAAACAGCTACACCACGAGCGATCTTAAGTTCAACTACAGTGATGTCCCAGTGATATGGGCTGACTGCACGTTCAAGATAATACACAATACGAGTTATGGATGGTGGAGCTATGCAACGACAACAAACGCAACTTACGGTAGTGGTTACATAGTGATTGAGAAGATATACGTGATTGGAACTTACCTCATCAAGGTTACAAAGCATGTAATTCCAAATTCATCAAACGTCTATGACATATACTTAGTTGTTGAGAACGTTGGTCCAGAGAGATCTCCAGAACTTTACGTCTATGACATGATTCCAATTAACTTCACACCATACAACTGGAACAACACTTGGAAGGATCCCGAGGATGATGGAAACTGGGTTAACCAGTCGAGCATGCTCATAAACAACGGTTCAACTTCCAATCCTACAACAGGTTACAGTCTGGGACTATGGTGGCAACTTCACGGATTGAATGGAACTGCTGATGGAGACGGTAACTATGAGGATTGGAGCGAGATATCAAACAACCAGAGTGTCGTTATATTCTACCAGGTTCAGGGGGTGGGTAATTACACGCTGATCGATGCATTCATAGTGGGTGTTGATCCAACGTTTTCAATAAATCCACAGACCGCACACAAGATAACTATTGTTGGTGGTGCAAAGGCTACGAGCTTTGAATCTCTGATGGCACTGATATGCGGAGCTATGTTCTTGGGTATTATAGTTAAGAGGAGAAGATAATTTTTTAATTTTTTTGGGGTGAGTAAAGATGAAAATCATCCGTTTTATCATTCCTCTCATGCTGTTACTTATTCCCGTTAAAGCTTACAACACTACAACATTTATTGACACATCCGAAAGGAATGTTGAGGTTTTGGGTGAGGATGTGGGTTATTGGGAAAGTATAGGTATTAAGGGTTGGTATACTCAAACATCAGCTTTAAGTCCAGATAAGAGTAAATTCGTTACGGTTTGGATTAGGAAAGATGGAACGGACAGACTATACGCAATGATATCAAATTTGACAGACACAGATGGAGATGGAAACTACGATTCCATAACCAAAGCTGTTTACGAGATCTACAACACTACCAATTTGAGGTCTCTGGATTCTATAACTATAACGGACAATGGATTCCTCGTAACTTGGACGGAATACATCGACGACACATACGACACAGACGTCAAAGCCTGTTACTACGGTTACGATGGAAGCAAGAAGTGGTGCATAAACGTCACATATGCATTGGGTTATCAGGAATACAGTAGGAGCTGTTATCTCAACAATCAGTTCATAATCGTTTACTACCAATCCTCAGATCAATCAATAAATGCTAATTGGTATGATACAAACGGAAATTTGGTTACAAGTCGAAACTTGGGTGCTATCTATTTGGACTACCAGTATGCGGATCAGATTCAGCTTGTGAAAGGTAACGATGTTGCACTGTTAGTTTACAGATACAACTATTATGGAGACATCGAAATCATGTATAGATCTCTCAAGACAGATGGTTGGAATTCAAATCAACACTGGTTTAATCCCTCAAGTGGCGAAGATGTTTTGGGTTTTGTAGCTTACAATCCAGACACGGACAAATTCATAATACCAGTGGTAACCTCAAACGGAAACATAGCTTACAGGGTTATTAGGGATGAAGATTTGGATGACGATTATGGTGACAGTTCAACCGAGTGGTATGACAACGTTACGATCTATCAGGGTAAGCATCCCTATGCAACATCTGCCTATTACAGATTCGTCCTAACTTGGGCTTCATCAAACGGAATTAAGGTTGGAAACGTTAGGGCTGCTTATCCAAACTACATATACGTCACAACAGTATCAGACTCAAACACAAACCATCCAATAATTGCTGATGACGGTAACATAAGTTCAAGCGGTAAATACGTCTTGGTCTGGACATTCGGCACTTCCCCGAACTACGAAGTTAAGTATGCAATTCTAACAAAGAACAATCCCGATGAATATCCTTCCCTAGATTCAACAAAAACTCTTGAAGCCTATGGAAATCAGATTGCTCACGGCTTGTCATGTTACGACTCCGAAAACTTCATGATAGTTTACAAGGACGAATCGTTATCATACACGGGGAGTGATCTCTTAGCTTACGTAAAGCTCAAAGACAACGAGCAAACTGACTTAATTCAGCTTTACTATCTTCCAGAGCAAGCTTCGGAATACAAACAGCTTCTCTTAGATCTCTTTGATAACACAAATGCTGGCGATACTATAAAGGTTGCAATGGCTTTCTTCATAGAGCCAAACGTTGGAGAAAGCGGTTCCCTCTCCAAGGCTTTGGTTGATGCCAAAAACGGAGGTGTTGAAGTTTACGTTATAATGGACGACTCAGATTCAAACGATGAGGTTTACAACTATCTAAGCTCAAACAGAGTTAACGTCAAGCTTGCAAGTGGTGGTGAATTTTATACGATGCACGACAAGTTTGTAATTGTGAAGAACTCAAGCGGCAACTACATAGTTGTATCAACTTCAAACTTCATAGTTGAGAACTTCAATCAATCTAACAATACCGCACTCTTTATTAAATCGATGGCATTAACTCACTTCTTTGAGGAGGAGTTTGATTACATGTGGAACGATAACTTTGGAGCAAACAAGAAAAGAGATCACAGTTTCTTAGCATTTGTAAACGAAAAAACTTTTGAAGGCTACTTCAATCCGCAACGCTACGGTGATTGGAAGAGGGTTCCCTATCTCATATCAGGTTACATATACAGATCGAATGAAACACTCTTCACAGCCCACCTCTTCAACTTGGCAAACAGTGTTAAGCCAATAAGACAGGCTTTGATGGATGCATATAACGAAAGTAAAAAAGTTAGAGGAATATTCACGGAAGAAGCAAACTTTGACATGCCTTATAGAGCCATATATGAGTTCCTAAGTGTTCCAAGCATGGTGAGCTGTTTCGATGTTGAAAATCATCCCTACAGCATGCACAACAAACTTTTTGCTTTCGAAGATGTTGCAATAATCGGAAGTTACAACCCAACTGGATCTTCAACCATAAACAACGATGACTATATACTTGTTGTAAAGAACGACTTGGCCAAGCAAATACACAATCATATACAAAGCTTACTTGACAAGTATCCATCTGCAAGGGGTCCATACGAGGTATCACATGTTATCGTTAACGAAATCAAGATAATGGGGGATTTGGAGTGGGTTGAACTCTACAACCCACTATCAACTTCGGTAAACCTAACGGACACCGCAAACTTCAGCGAATACTACATAGGCGATGCTGAGAATTTGACATCCGATGACGAAGGTCTCTATCACTTCCCATCCAACACCGAAATACCTGCTCACGGTTACATTGTAATAGCAAACAACGGGACACTGTTCTATCAAACATACGGCTTTTACCCAGATTTTGAATTTGAAGATACAACAACAATTGTCCCAGACATGATCAGATACGATTCAACAAACTTCACTGGAACATTCAACTTGGATGACTTGGGTGATGAGGTGCTACTGCTAAAGAGGATATACGCTGGACATCTACAAGTTTTAGATGCGGTCTGGTATGGAAACTCAAACTACCTAACGGATGCAGCTGACATCACTGGCTTGAATGAGAATAACACCCTTCAAAGGGTTGAGGATGGTTTGGATGCGGTAACTCCAAACTACGTCTTCGTTGTTGGAGATCCTACTCCAAAGAGTGGTAAGGCTAAGGGAACACCACCACTCGATGTCAGACTTGAGGAATACGTGAGCTACACTTTCAACTGCACACCCAACAGATGCGAGTTTAAGCCAATCGATGCTTACGGTTACCTCAACATTACAAACTACGATCCAACAAACAACACGTTCTTCGATATATGGGTTTCTGTAAACCTTTCAACATCGTTTGTATCTGTAAGCAAACCCCCATCGACAAACGTTGTAATCACAACCAATCAAAATGATGTTCCAAGTAAATACTTTGAGAATGGATTCAAGCCAGGTCAAACTTACATATACTTATCAAGGCTTGCAAAGGATGAGAGGGTAAGCTTGAAGTATGAAATACCAAACTACTATCCACCCATCGTTGTATTTGAAGTCTTCGATCCAAGGGGAATCTATCAAAACGGATTGGAGTCATTCACCGTAAACATGACACTTAAGCTGAATGAGAGCTTTCCTTCTGGTGTCGTTCTACATGCAGATGTTGAGAAGTTCCTGGACAATGCGACAGGTCTGAATACCGCATACGCCTCACCCTACTGGGTTCAGATATACTTCGATTCTTCACCAGTCACTGGACAGGGAAGTGCCGTCGTTTACGATGGAGGATACACATCTGGAAACAATGATGCCATAAACTGGACAGACATATACCTACACAGTGGTTACAACTCGACATACATGAAGTTTAAGGTTTATGGAAACTACTCGAAGCCAAATTCAAATTTCAAGGAATTGGCATACTTTGGATTTGCAAGGGTAAACTTCAGCTTTGACGATACGATAAGTGGGAGTGAGATCGTCGATGTTTTTGCCAGAGGACCAGCAACGGTATCTGCAAAGAAGGAGGGACCAAAGAAGAATGCGAGTGGTGAGTTTGTTCTGTGGAACATGACTGGCTTCATAAAGAACACAGCGGGAACAGTTTACTATAACGTCACCACGATTTCGGTATTTGCAAAGAGTTCTTGGACAACGACGATCAAATCTCAAACCGTGCATCCATACACATGGATACAACCATCTCAAACCTACACATTGGGACCCATTCAGTTTAACTACTCTGGAGTTCCCATCGTGTGGGCAAACGCAACGTTTAAGATGATTGAAGATGTAAATCATGGTTACTACATGTATCACATAACCAAGAATGGGACATATTTAATTTACGAATGGGTATTCGTCATATCTGGTTACTACATAAAGGTTACAAAGCATGTTATTCCAAATGGGACAAACGCTTACGATGTGATCTTAGTTGTTGAAAATATAGGTAACAGAGCTTCACCAGTTGTTGGAGTTTATGATTTGATTCCTGAGAACTTTAACGTTACAGAGTTCATGTATGTGAACAAGTCGAGCATGTTGCGTGTGGATGGAAACACAACTGGAACTTGGAAGTATTCAAGCAGGGTTTCAAATCCAATTGGTGGATACGCTTGGGGATACTCCTGGATACTGAATTCACTTAACCCGTATGCGGATGGAGATGGAAGCTTTGAAGACTACGATGAGATTTCAAACAATCAAAGCGTAATTATTCACTATAAGTTGGTTAGGACTGGTGATTACAGGGTTTCTGATGTGTTTGTTGTTGGAATTGATCCATCAGCATCATTCAATCCAACGTCTGAAAAGATACTGGTTGTTGGTGGTGTTAAAGCTGACAACTACGAAATTTTCATGCTGATGATAACTTTAATAACTCTGCTGTTTGTTTACGTTAGGAGGTGATGTCGTGAGGGCAATCTTAATTGCAATGCTAATAGCAATGCTACCCGTAAATGGGGCAGTTGAGGAAATCTCAAATCTCAAGATTCACGTTAAGATAAACGATTCCACACATGTCAGAAGTGAGATAACTATAAAAAACATTGTAAACAATCCAATCGTTCCAGGTGTAGGTGAAATTAGGCTTCAAAAGGTCTCATCAAAAAAGATATGGATAATACCCATACCGTTCACAGAGGAGAGATCAGCGATTTCGGTTAAGAACGTTAAGGCATTCACCTCCGACGGTAGAAAAATAGATACTGATGTCTTGTATGCTGAGGACTACACCATCATTCAGTATCAGATATGGTATCCAATAGAACCTCAGAAGGAATTTACATTTTACATTGAATATGATTCACCTGATCTGATAGACAGGGGAATCCTTTTTAAGAGTGTAACAATTCCAGTTGGTGC
>Ga0190367_1000967_pt1 | contig 18104 bp, 16 predicted proteins | sample 4872181011_MG_FD_171838 | JGI IMG/M metagenome (GOLD analysis project Ga0190367, IMG submission 171838) | Hydrothermal vent microbial mat bacterial communities from Southern Trench, Guaymas Basin, Mexico - 4872-18-10-11_MG | ecosystem: Environmental > Aquatic > Marine > Hydrothermal vents >...
CAAATACATAGTGTTCGAAGACCTGAAAAGTTACCAGCCTCCTAAAGGCAGGGGACTGCTTAGCTGGCTGCTGTCGATGTGGAGGCGCGGGAATATAGTAACCATAACGAGGTACAAAGCTCTGAGGAGGGGAATAAGGGTTGAAACTGTAAAAGCGTTCAACACCTCTCAGATCTGTCCCCGCTGTAACGCAAAGGGTGAGCACATCAAAGCGCCGGATAAGCTGGACGTGAGGGACGAGAGGTACGGGTTCTTTTACTGCCCTGACTGCAGGTACACGGCAGACAGAGACTACGTTGCAGCACTAAACATTGGAAGAAGATTTCTTCTCGGCGGGAACGGGAGGAGCAGCAGGCTCGATGGTGCCGAGCCCGCTGCCTATAAGGCGGTGGGCGGCTCCCCGGCAGACCGTTCCCGTCGGGGCACGCTGGAGAAACTCGTACTGCACCTCTCGAAAGTCAACATGAGGTTCGAGAAGATCGCCGAACTAGGACTGAAGTTACGTTTAATTAACTTTGATGATGTCCAGTGAGAAAAATGGGAACGGTACTTTTAGAATTCTAAACTGGATCGAGGATCTAATCGAAATAGTTGAAAGATTTAAATCGGTTCATCTTGTTGGATTTAGTCTCGGAGGTGTTCCGGCTACCTATGTCTCAAGATTGAGTGCCGTAAAGAGTCTTGTACTGGTCGCCGTACCTTGCAGCTTGGATGTCATGAGGGATGATCTAATCAGGAAGGCGTACGAGAATGCTGTAGCAAAAAAGAGTTTAAAGGGTGTTAGGGATTTCGATGAATTCATGCTGAACTTCAGAAAGGATATGGAGGAATTTGCACCCATCAAGTGGATAGAAAGAATAAATAAACCTGTTCTGTTCGTTCACGGAACGGATGATGACGTAATACCTATTGAAAGTAGCAGGATCATGTACGAAAGGGCTGTGGGTGATAAGTATTTTTTAGAGGTTAGAAACGGTGGTCACAGGTTGAGAAATCATGAGAGCGTAATGAGGGCGGTGGCAGAATGGATTTTAATGTATTATAAAAGAAGTAAATATAAATGGGATACAAAACACTTATTAATCCATGTCTGAATGGCATAAGAGATGGCGTCATCGATGTACGCTTACATAAGAGAAGCCTGGAAGAGACCTTGGGAGGGACTGGTTGGCAGACTAATGTGGGAGAGGTTACAGAGGTGGAGAAGAGAGCCGGCAGTTGTAAGAATAGAGAGACCGACTAGACTGGACAGGGCAAGAGCTCTTGGTTATAAAGCTAAAAAGGGGATAATAGTCGTCAGGGTCAGGGTCAGAAGGGGTGGAAGAAGGGCTACAAGGCCAAATAAGGGTAGAAAGACAAAAAACCTAATGGTGAGTAGAAAAACGCCGAAGAAGAATCTGCAGTGGATTGCTGAGGAGAGAGCGAATAGAAAGTACCCTAACATGGAGGTCTTAAATTCCTACTGGGTCGGGGAGGATGGAAGGTATAAGTGGTTTGAGGTCATACTAGTTGACAGAGATCATCCGGCCATAAAATCGGACCCACAGCTTAACTGGATATGCAGAAAGAGGGGAAGAGTTTACAGAGGCCTAACTTCTGCAGGAAGGAGGGCAAGAGGCCTGAGAAGGAAGGGAAAAGGAGCTGAAAAAATAAGGCCGTCCTTAAGAGCTAATCTCAGGAAGAAGGAAAGATAGGTTATATCAGCGTTTCTATTATCTTGTTCATTTCATCAGCCTTTTCCATCAGTATTTCCAGTGCCTTTCTCATGACTGTTTTAACTGGCAGAGCACCAGTCCCCTCAACTACGAAGAGATAATTATCAGTTTCTAGGACATCTACTGCATTCTCCTCGCAAACCTTAACGCATTCCATGCACATAGAGCAATCGAGTACGTTCGTGACTTTGATCTTTCCATCGTACTTCAGTATATTCCTTGGACAAGCTTCAACGCATGCGCAGCAACCGTTGCAGTTATCTCTGATAACTATCTCTGGAATTATCTTATAATAGCAGACCGATACGGGTTGGAATTTTGAATGCTCCTTTCCCGTTCCGAGTCTTGCTACCGCCTCGATCATCAGCTGCTGACCCTCATAAAGCTCTATTATCGGGATGTTGTCGTAAACCGGTCTTATCTCGGGATCATCTGATATCAAATCACCCGAGTACACAACCTTTGGTCCCTCGACGTTTAACCTAAATGAAACCTGGCAGTTTGGGCAACCTTCTCCGTTACAGACGCATTTTTCAGGAAGATTGAATCTCTCGAGATCTGTTTTAATGGGGATGAGACCGAGTCTGTGCGCTATTATCTCATCGTATAGAAACGATGTATTCATGTAGAAATCCACGTAATCGACTGCCATCGTTGGAACGAGGGACTTCATCGCCCTTCTGAATGAGTTCGCCAGCGCTACGGGTGCATTGTGTAATATGAACTTTACCTTCAGATCGCTTTCCTCAATTATCTCTATTCTCATAACTCCCCCACTATTACAAAATTACACCCTTCTCCCTCTCTTACCGCCAGGAGGTCTCGTTCCGTCATGGGGTATCGGTGTTACGTCCTCTATTCTACCAATCTTTAATCCCGCTCTAGCCAATGCTCTTATCGCAGCCTGTGCACCAGGACCAGGTGTCGTGTGCTTATTTCCACCAGGAGCCCTTACCTTTATATGCACACCTTCAATTCCTTTTTCCTTAGCTATTTCTGCAGCTCTTAACGCTGCTTGCATCGCCGTGTACGGATTTCCCTCGTCTCTATCAGCTTTTACGATCATACCACCGCTTATCCTCGCTATCGTCTCGCTACCCGTTATATCTGTAATAGTTATAATTGTGTTGTTATACGACGAGAATATATGCGCTATACCCCATCTACTCTTCTTTTTCAATCAGACTCACCTCCCCCTTGGCAAATGGAGAATTAGCATAATAACCAATTTTACCTTCTTCATCTCTTTCAACTATATAACTTGGAGCCGTAACTCTTCTACCGTCAATGGCTATATGACCGTGAGTTATAAGCTGTCTTGCCTGTTTTATCGTTTTTGCAAGTCCGATTCTGTACACAACTGTTTGAAGTCTTCTTTCAAGGAAGTTCTCTACGGTCAGGTTTAGTATATCATCGAGCGTTGCACCTTCGTTCAGTATTCCCAGCCTTATCAGTTTATCTATGACCATTTTTGCCTTATTCCTTGCAAGCTCCCCTTCTCTTCCCGGCAGATTTATCTTTCCGAGCAGATCCCTCGCAACCCTTCTGTACTTCCTCAGTATGTTTTCGAATCTCCAAAGTTCTCTCTTGTTCCTTAAACCGTATTTAATGACCAGTTGAGACTCTCTTTCAAGTCTAACCTTATCCCAAGGCTTTTTAGGAGTTACATATTTTTTTCTATGCTTTTTTGGATCTCCCATCTGATCACCTCTTCTTCTTTCTTATTACTCCAACAGTCATTCCCTTTCTTCCGGTAGATCTCGTCCTCTGCCCTCTGACCTTGTATCCCTTGGCATGCCTCATCCCCTTATAGCACTTTATCTTCATCATCATCTCGATATCTATCATCTTAGCGAAGTCGACGTCTTTTGCCAGCAAATGTAGATCTTTACCGCTGTATGGATCCTTTCTCCTGTTGAACATCCACGGAGGTATATGCTGTTCAAGCTCCTCTTCTATAAACCTCTTAAGTCTTTTAATCGTTTCATCGTCCAGTTCACCTAGCTTCTTTCTCGGAGGAAGATCTAAAGCGTTGACGATCGATCTTGCCATTCTCAACCCTACACCCTTTATACCCGTTAAAGCTATTACCAGCGGCTTATTACCATCCAAATCTGTGTCAGCAATCCTCACTATATGCTTAAACGTCATGATATGTGATGTTATAATATCGAATATTTAAGCTTTGCTTACGTCAAAGTTCATCTCGTTAAAAATTTTCTCTCTTCCATTCATCCAAGCTGTCATATCCCTATCCTTTACAATATGATATGAGGGATTTAAATTGTCTTTTCACATTTCTCATGCAAACGTAGTTTATCAGAGTGAAATCCGATGCGTCTGCGATTTTGACAGCAAATCCCTATCTAAGGCACTGTATATTTTTTAAATTGTTTTGAAAGAATTTCGTCAAAATATCATTCACACCTGTGCTTGGCTACTTAAATGAAAATTATAAATGTTTTTCGTCCTTATTCTATGCAAAATCGCTGTATAGTTTTGAATTCTGTTTTCAAAAAATCCTGGGATATTTCTGACGGTTGAAAAGCAATTCTGAATGCAAAAATTTCCGGAATTAATATTCTAGGAGCGAAATTTTAAATATCCTTAAACACATCTTTAAATGTGCCGAGAAGAAAGAAATGCCGGAGAGTTTTCCTGGAGCTTCCTAGTAAGATTGATGGATTTATCAAGCTAAGTCTTGATGAGTTAGAGGCTATTAGACTGGCAGATGTTGAAGATCTCAGCCAAATCGAGGCTGCTAGGATAATGGGCGTATCTCAACCGACTTTTTATAGGATTCTTAAAAGCGCTAGAAAAAAGATTGGAAAAGCTTTAATAGAAGGTAAGAGAATTGTTGTTACTGGTGGTGAACATATAATGAGAAAATTTAAATGTTTTGACTGCGGGTATGAATGGGAAGAACCGTATGGAACCGGTAGACCTGAGAAATGCCCAGAATGCAGCAGTTTCAACATATGTAGGATAGACGCCGGAGGAGGAAGAGGCGGCGGAAGGGGTAGAGGAAGAGGAAGGCGTTGGGAGTAGGATTTAAATACCATGCATGAACTTTGTCTATGTTCAAGAGGGTTCTGTTCGCAACCGATTTTTCTGAGAGCAATCTAAGGATACTGAACTGTTTTCCAGAATTCAAAAGAATAGGTGTTCTAGAATTTTTAATCTTAAGGGTTATAAATCTCAGCAGATTTGTCGGGGTATCGGGGATAGACATAGAGGGATACATAAGGGTGCATGAGGAAGAGGCGAATGTGAGGTTAAGGGAAATAGCTGAGAAAATTGAGAAAATGGGATTTAAGGCAAAACCGATATTCCCCGTTCCCGTAGGTGACCCTGTCAGCGAAATTCTAAGGATCTCCAAGGAGTACCGCGCGGACTTAATAGTAATGGGATCTAGGGGAAGGGGGATAATAAAGGCCATACTGCTAGGCAGTACAGCCGAAGGTGTCGTCAGAAGATCCGAAATACCGGTGATGGTGTTTAAACGGGAAGGAAAAAAGTTTTTCGACAGAATTCTATACGCTCATGATCTATCTGAAAATGCTCAGAAAATAATGAAATACGTGAAATTCATAGCAGATAGAGTTGGGAGTGAAATACTGCTGGTTCATGTAATAGAAAGGGGAGAGGTATTTAAGGAGGATGAGTTTGAGTATATTAAAAGAGAACTGGAAGGATTCAAGGTGAAAACTATAATAGGTTACGGAACTCCTCACAAGGAGATACTAAAGATTTCTAAGGAGGAAAATGCTACATCTATATTCATAGGTTCAACAGGAGTCGGTTCGAAATCCCTCCTTGGCAGTACGGCCGATATGGTTATAAGGCATTCCGACATCCCTGTGTTTATCTCCAAGACCTAAGTGTTTTATTAAGTTAAAACAGATGTGGTTGAAGGGATATGACATTAAGGGATTTGATAAACGAGATTGAAATTGCAACAAGGACAGCATCTGAAAACAGGCATAGATTCATGGTTATGATATGTTCAAAGGATACCGATAGATCTCTTAAACTGGCAAAAAAGGCATATAAAAAGTATCTGAGGGTAAGGTACAATAGCGATAAAAAGGAAGAGGAAATTCTAATAGTTGGAAGGGATGAATTCCTTGAAAAGGCAAGGGATTACTTTGAAGGTAAGTGTCTGCATTACAGAGATTCAAGACAGGTTCTGGGCGAGACTTACTCATCGCTTTTACTGGATCTAACTCAGGGTTTCCATCCGAACGATTTGGGGATAATAATTGAAACCATAGCTGAGGGAGGGATAATAATCACGATATCTCCACCTCTATCGCAGTGGAACAATCTGATAAGTAAATGGCATGAGGAGCTTGTCAGCGAACCCTATACGGTTGAGGATATAACGCCAAGGTTTTATAGAAGGTTTATAAGAAGGACTTTTGACTCGAACGGAATAATAATCTTTGATGCTGATAAAAGAAGGGTTTTGAAGAGATATGAATTTAGGAGGGTAGAGGAGACTAGGGAAAAGATAAAAATTCCTGAAGAGGAAAAGGAGATAAATAAAAAGCTGTATAAGCTCTGCGCAACTCAGGATCAGGTTAGAGTTCTGGAAATGTTCGAACACTATTTTGACAGGAAGAAGGAAAGAAAGGCGGTTGTGATAACAGCTGATAGGGGAAGGGGAAAGACTGCAGTTCTAGGAATAGTTACGCCATATCTGATATGGAGGATGTTCAAGGTTCTTAAGAGACCATCTAGGATAATGGTTGTTGCCCCCACACCCTATGCCGTTCAGACATACTTTAAATTTCTGTTGAAGGGACTTGTCAAAACGGGTGTTAAGTTTAAGGTTAAGGAGAGTGGAGGTCTTATAACCGTTGTGAATTCAAAACTTGCAAGGGTTGAATACGTTGTGCCAAGAAGAGCCATGGTTGAGAAAGATCTAGCGGACATAATAATAGTCGATGAGGCAGCCGGAATAGACGTACCGGTTTTATGGAAGATAACAGAGGGAGCTAGATACATGATATTCTCATCTACCATTCACGGATACGAGGGGGCTGGAAGGGGGTTTAGCATTAGATTTCTGAGAAGACTGGAGATGGATGAGAGCGTTGAAATAGAGAAGATACACATGAATGAACCGATAAGGTATGGAAAAGGAGATCCTATTGAAAAATGGCTTTACGACGTTCTCCTGCTTGATGCACAGCCGGCAGAACTCGATGACGAGGATGTAAAAGCTATAAAGGATGGAAAGCTTGAATTCACTCTGATCGATAAGGATAAGCTGTTTGAAGACGAAAAAATGCTTAGAGAGTTCTTCGGTATATACGTGCTGGCGCATTACAGAAACAGACCGTCAGATATCGTAATACTATCGGACATGCCGAATCACCTACCGTTCAGGGTATCGGTCAACGGAAAAACTGTCTGCTCGTTACACATAGCCGTGGAGGGTAGGATGGATGACGAAACGATAAAAAAGATAGCGGGAGGTTATAAGCCTAAGGGACAGATAATACCCGATCTCATGCTTAAGCATTACTGGGATTACGAATTTCCAAAGCTCGTAGGTTTAAGAATTGTTAGAATTGCAACTCATCCTTCTGTTATGAACATGGGGATAGGAAGCTTTGCTCTGCAGAAGATAATAGAATGGGCGATGGAAAGGGACATGGACTGGGTCGGATCCGGATTTGGTGTTTCACCTGAACTATTGAGATTTTGGATAAAAAACGGTTTCATACCAATTCATATAACGCCTCAGAGGAACGAGGTCTCAGGAGAGCATACGGTAATAGTAATATATCCTTTGAAGATGCATATTCAGAACAAAATAGAGGAAATAAATAGGGATTTCGTCAGAAGGCTGATAGAATATCTGAGCGATGAGCTTAGGGATCTAGAAACAGAAACAGCTTTAAGCCTGTTGAAAAGCCTTAGAAGGGATGTGGAATATCCGAGACCGGAATTCAGGAAGATAGAGAGAAAGAGGATTAAGAAGTACTTCCAGGGGCACAGTCTCTACGAGTACGTCTCTGACATAATAAGACCTCTGATAAGGTATTACTATTCAAGGGTTGAAAAGATAGATCTCGAATACGATGAGGAAATACTGCTGATTGCAAAGTGCCTCCAGTTAAAGGATTGGAAGGAAATAGGAGATGATTTTAAGGTTTATAAAACGATATTGAAGGCAGTTCAGAAGATATGGAAGTGGTTGTATGGAGAAGAGGATAAACTTTGATGCTGAATATGTTAAGATGATATTGTGCGGTGAGAAGAGGACGACCATAAGAAGAGGGATAAAGAACTACCCGGTTGGAAGGATAGTAGATCTTACTGTTAACTACAAACCATTTGCAAAGGCTAGGGTTTCCAAGGTCATAGTTAAGAGGTTAAATGAGTTAACAGATGAGGATGCAAAAATGGACGGGTTTAAGAACAAGCATGAACTCGTGCAGGCTTTGAAGAGGATATACGGTGATATAAAAGATAACGAATTCGTTACGGTAGTTCATTTCGAGGTTCTGAACAGACGAACAGATTGAGTGAATATGGATTATTATTTAAACACGTTCAATCAACGTATTCGATGATTTTAATAGGAACATGCGGATTTTGCAAGGCCATGAGGAGTTATTTTCAGGATTTTAAAACAGTAGAGGTTCAGCATACGTTTTATAAGATCTTGAAAGATGAGACCCTAAGAAGATGGAGGGAAATGGCACCAAAGGATTTCATATTTTCGATTAAGGCCTTTCAGGGTATAACGCATCCTCAGGATTCTCCTACGTGGAGGAAAAGCAATCTCAAACCCCATGCAGACGTCGGACATCTAAAACCAACAGATGTGGTCTTTAAATACTGGGAGATAACGCTTAAGGAAGCACAGATACTGAATGCAGAAGTAATTCTCATCCAGCTACCGAGGAGCTTTAAGGAAAACGATGCGAGTTTTAAAAACGCTGAGGGATTTTTCTCAGGTATCGATAGAAGGGGTTTTGAAATAGCCGTAGAACTGAGAGAATGGAGCAGAAATGGAATTGAGAAATTTGTTAGGAGATTTGATGTAATAGATGTCGTAGATCCGCTTGTAAGAAAACCCGTTCGAATCCATGATATCAATTACTACAGACTTCACGGAGCCTATGATAGGGGGAGGATAATTTACAGGTATAGATACAGCTCCGAAGAACTCTACAGGATTGCGAGAAGTGTAAAGGAGTGGAATGCCCATACGAGTTATGTCTACTTCAATAACTCCTATATGTGCGAGGATGCAAGGAGGCTGATGGATTTAATCTCCGATCCCTATATTATTTTCTAATTTTTTTTATATAAGTTAAGTAAAACCTAGGAAACTTTATATTCAGCATAAAAGGTCTAGAAGAGATGAAATTGGTAACATGTGGTCTACCTTATGCAAATGGTAAGGCTCATATAGGACATCTTAGAACGTATATCCCGGCGGATGTCTACGTCAAATACCTAAGACTTATGGGAGAAGATGTTCTTTTTATATGCGGAAGCGACTGTCACGGGACACCTATAGTTATAAATGCAGAAAAGGAGGGATTGAGTCCCAAGGAGCTCGTCGATATATACCATGAACACTTCAAAAAGATATTCAAGGAATTGGGAATCGAATTTGATTTTTATGGAAGAACAGATGCAGTTTATAACCATATGAGAACACAGGAAATAATAAAAAGACTGATAGAAAACGGATACGTTTACTCAAAGGAAATAGAGCTTGCTTACTGTCCCAAATGTAAGAGGTTCCTTCCTGACAGATATGTAGAGGGAATTTGCCCATACTGCGGTGCGATAGCAAGGGGAGATGAATGCGATCAGGGATGCGGAAGGCATCTGGAGCCTGGAGAGATAAAGGAGCCTAGATGCAAGATATGCGGAACTCGCGCCGAATTTAGAAAACAAAAACATTATTTCTTCAAGCTTACGGCATTTAAGGAATTCCTAATCGATTATCTGGAATCGAAACTTGCAGGAACATCAAACGCTCTGAACTACGCAAGGGAATGGGTCAAAAGAGAGCTGAAGGACTGGTGCATAACGAGAAACCTTGAATGGGGCGTGAAATTCCCCGGAGAGGATCTTGTTGTTTACGTATGGGTTGACGCTCCGATTGGCTACATATCCTTTACGGAGGAGGCATGCAAGGAAAGATGCGACTGGAAGGAAATATGGATGAACGGGGAAATAAGCGACATAGTTCATTTCATCGGACTGGATATAGTTTACCATCACTGCATATTCTGGCCGGCTATGCTCAAGGGAGCAGGTTACTCCTTACCCAAGGCCGTAGTCGCGAGCGGAATGGTAAAAGTGGAGGGAAAGACTTTTTCAAAGACGAGAGGTTACGTTGTCTGGGTTGAGGACGATTACCTGAATGCCGGATTTAATCCGGATTACCTGAGATATTACTTAATCAATTACACATCTCATGAGAAGGATCTGAACTTCTCTTGGAGGATATTTAGGGATAAGGTGAACAACGAGATAATCGCAACATTGGGAAACTTTATATATAGAGTTCTATACTTTGCTTGGAAAAAATTTGGAAGGATAAGGATGGATGTCGATGAATACGTATTGGAAAAGATCAGAGAAACCAAGGATAGGATATTATCTGCCTTAAACAAATGGGAGTTTAAAGAAGTTAGCGATGCATTCATGGAACTAGCTGGATTCGGAAACGAGTACTTCCATAGCCATAAACCATGGGAGTTGATTAAGAAGAACAAGGAGGAATGCGAAAGAGTTTTGTCTTCGTGTATTCAAATCGTCAAGGCCCTAATAATATTTGCCTATCCTGTCATGCCAAAAACCATGAAAAAATTGGCAGATATAATTGGAATCGAGATAAAGAGTATTGATGATGCCCTAAAGGTTGATGAAGTTGTGGAATTGAAGAAGCCTATAATTCCATTTGAAAAGATCGATGATAAGAAGATAGAGGAGATGGAAAGAATTATGTTTGAGAGGATTAAAAGGGCTGAGGGGTATGAGATTATGGAAGTCGATTTAAAGGATTTCAACAAGTTAGATATTAGAATCGGTAAAATCGTTAAGGCTGAAAAGGTAAAGGGCAGTAAAAAGCTCTTAAGGCTGGAAATAGATATCGGTGGTGAAATTAGGCAGATAGTTGCCGGAATTGCAGATGTTTATAAGCCAGAGGAAATGGTGGGCAAGCTCGTTCCGGTTTTGGTTAATATAAAACCGGCTAAAATAATGGGAGTTGAAAGTAGAGGAATGATATTGGCTGTAGATGTAAACGGAAAACCTGTTCTACTTCATCCGGATAGGGAAGTCCCTACCGGCTCAAAGATTAGATAAACCAATAGGAATATTCTAAAATACTATTATAAAAAGGTTAAAGTCTAAACATGGATTTAGCAACCGTTTTAACTCTCTGATACTTTTGTAGAATTTGAAGCGGAGAGAGTCATCACGGACACCGTTCCTCACCGCAGTTGCTCATATCATCGCCCTATCGGAACGATCTGTGCACAGTATAACTACAATCAAATCATAAATCTTTGAGATATTCATAAAATACAAGTTATTATTATTTTAGATATACATACCATCCGCTCACATTATCAAAAGAGTATTCATGTAACAAATGCAATGTTATATGTTTCAGCTCTGGAATTTTTCTATTTATTTTAAGTAATTATGTCGTTATTATAGTCAATAGGAGAATCGAGGAAAATCTTAGACAAGGTTATCTCAGTCAAAGACTTTATTGAGGTGTATTAGATTCTTAAAATAATAATACCATGAGATCATAAGTTAGTAGGGAATAGTGTAGGGTTATATTAAGATTAAGCAATATCAAAGATTAAGAAATTATAAGAGTATGGTCAAAATGTTAGATAGTTTAGAAAGCGATATCATTGAAATTAATGGAAAAAAGCTTTACGATGATTTACTAAGGTGCTAATTAAGAGAAAATCTAACAATATATTACACCATCTTCCGATTTGATGCCAGTTAAAGTTTAATATATTAAGGCTGAGACGATAAAGATAATATTTCCAAACCTAAGATATATCTTGAATGCTTGAGGATAAACTTGCAGAATTAAAGTTTGAGCTAGCCGAAAAGTTCGTACAAAGAGAGGCCGAGATTACGGCAGTTCTGTCTGGACTCCTATCCGGGGAACCCACGATACTTGTGGGCGAGGTGGGGACTGCAAAAACTGCACTGATAGAGAGACTAGCCAAAATGATAGATGCAAGGTATTTTTACTATCTGTTAACAAGGTTTACGGAACCTGATGAGATACTGGGTGTTTTAGATATAAACGCGCTGAGGGAAGGCAGGTATGTGAGGAGAACAGAGGGGAAGTTACCCCAGGCGGAAATAGTTTTCTTGGACGAGATATTCAAAGCTTCTTCGGCAATAAGAAATATACTTCTCGATATAATACTGAACAAGAGGATATTCAGCGACGGGATATACATAAAACTCCCGATGCTTGCCCTTTATACAGCCAGCAATGAAATAAGCAGTGATATAGAGGATGCACCGTTCTACGATAGACTTACGATAAGATGTTTTGTGAAGGGTGTTTCAGAAGATTCATGGGAGGAGTTGATAGAAAAGGGAGCCTTACTCGATCTAGGTGTTGAGGATAGGATAATATTGAGTGTGGACGATATAAAGGCACTTCAAAGAATGGTCAATGATAGGTTTAAAAAATCGATTCACAATCAATCTCTAATAAGAAAGTACATAGAAGCTCTTGCTAGGTTGAAGCAGAGAGGTGTGAAGATTTCTGATAGGAGAAAGATAAAGGTTCTGAAAACTGCATCGGCGATTTCCGTAATATACGCTGAGAAGGCGATAAGTCTTGACTCGCTGGCCGAAGCTCTAAAGTTTGCGGCTGTTCATGATGAGGATGAGCTGAAGAAGGTTGAGCAGATAATACTAGAGCTTGGACTCAGCAGTTTCTACCAGCATGTGCAGAAGATTCAGGTTGTAACCGCCGAGTTGCAGAATGCAGTTAATGCGAGCATTTCGGGAGGTATGGACGAACTGAAAATGCTTTCGACCGTGTACAAGAAGGCGACAATGATAATAAGTGAACTGCCGGAAAATCCGAGGTTAATACCATACATAAGACAGTTCAGGCAGGTTTATCACAGAGCTGGGGACCTGCTCGAGAAGAAAAAAGCCGAACTGTTCGGATGATGGTCGACAACAACCTGATAAATATAACAAATAGAGATTTCATATACACGCTTGTCGCCCAGAGGATTGGAGGCTATCTTCCTAAGGATTTACAGTCGATATACAACGCATGTGAGCATATACAAATAATAGCGACAGATTGCTACTTTCTTCACTACACCCTTTACCCGTTTTTAAGGAGCAGGAACGAGGATGAAATACTTGAAGAAGTTAGGGTTTTCATGCGGGATTATATGTCAGAGGAGAGATATCAAAAGATAAAAATGCTTACAACTCTTGACGATGAAATGAGCCTCGTTTACAGTATTGCCTTGGCAAAGGCAATAATAGGTAAGGTTCTGGGGAAACTTATTGGAGATGTTGACATTTCTCAGATACTGAGAACTCCTGCATTGAAATCAGTAATAACAGATGTCTTGTCGAGCATGATAGGTGGAGAATTGGGAGTAATTCTGGATTATGCGAGTGATGAGGCAGAGCAGGTAGTTAAAAACGCAAATGAGATAAGAGAACTTATAGGAGGTAAAAAGGCTGGAAAAGAGGCAGGAACTTTTAAGAAGACCCTAGATCTGGCCGAGCACATGCTTTACGTCAAGTTCATGAGGGACATTGTCACATTTTCAAAGAAGTTGCTCGACTACATCCCAAAAGCATCTCACATAATGAAGAAGAGAGGTCACATAGGGGATGAGCTGTCTGGATACAGTTTAACGAAGAGGGTCGACAGGGCGTTACCAAGAGAACTTGCTTTACCCGAAGAACTCTTTCTGAAGAAGTTCACAAGCGAGGGATTTCTGACGAAGGAAAAGCTGAGTATAGCTGAAGGGGCTTACTACATACTTATAGATAAGTGTTTGGATGAGGAGACTCCAGTAACGCTTGAAAACCGTGAACAGATCGAAATAGGAGATATTGAAGTAGGCGATACCGTCCTATCGGTCGAGTTTAAGGAGATTGGGGGTATTACCATACCTCTTTTGAAGAGGTCCAAAGTCGTCAGGATTTTGGAAAGCGGTGAACGGGAAATCTTAAGGATAAGAACGGAGTTTGGTGATGTTAGGGCAACGTGGAATCATATAATACCAGTTTACAGGAATGGAAGGGTTTTTGAGATAAGAGCAGGTGAAATCTGTGCAGGAGATTTTATATTTACGTTTGATCATTCTTCCAAATCGTTAAAGCTCTCACATGTACTCGATGTTAGAAGAGATGGCCTCGCAAGGACTTACGACATTACACTTAAGGATCACAATCACTTCATAGCAAACGATATAGTAGTTCACAACAGCGGATCGATGGTTGGTGAGAAGACTATATGGGCTAGGAGTGTGGCAATGGCTCTGTACAGGATGGCAAAGGTTAAAAGAAGGAAGTATTTCCTGAGATTTTTTGACACAAGGGTTTACCCAGATTCCCCAATTCAGGAGCCAGAAGAGATCGTCGATGCAATTCTCAAGGTTAAATCTAACGGCGGCACAGATATAACAAACGCTCTTTCAACTGCTTTAAGGGATTTGATTGAGAGTGGTCTATCCGAATTCACAAATACAATAGTTATAATTACAGACGGTGAGGATGTCGTTCAGGATCTATCTAAGGATATCAAAAAGGCAAATGCATCGCTCATATCTGTGATGATTCAGGGAGATAACGAAACACTTAAGGCTTTAAGCGATCAGTACATGAAAGCCGAGCTAAGCGAGGTAGGGGGAGCAAAGCTTCTGAAGGTCGTTGAAGTTACAGGTTAAGAATAATGTTATTGATTAAATACTGCTGTAAAGGAAATCGTTTGATTTTCTTAATTAAGATTAGAGCCGAATTTTCATTATAAACCTCCAGAATGCCTTTGCAGAATCGCAAAGATAGGAATATCCGCTAGTAACTTTCTGACATCGCCGTTAAATGATCTCTTATGGCATTTATAGCCCTTCTCAATATTTCTCCATTATCGTAGCTTGATACTATTTCGATTAGCTCTTTCCTTCTGGCGTTTTTTAACTCTTCAGCTATTTTAATCATATTTGGAATAGCTCTAACGACGTTGTCAACTATCGTTATATCAGCGGTTCTCGCAGTCCTTGAAAGGGGATTCAAATCGATCGCTATAACCTTTTTTCCATGCTTTTTCAACACTTCACACCTATCTCCATCTTCTAAGGGTACGAGGACAACATCTGCAATTAGAATACCCCTGCTGTCGACTATTCTCCTCCCATGATTTAAACCCTCAAGCTCAGCATCGCAACCCGCTAAAACCCTAGCACCAAAACACTTAAGGTATTCGGCAATTCTCCTAACCCTTTCCCTGCTGAAATGAAACACGTTAACTTCAAGCGGGGCATTCAAAATTTTCGATAGCCTGACAAGTTCTTCCGGAACGAGTACAGCCACGTTTCCATTCACGGATATTACGGGATGTCTTGCAAGCAGCATCATTGCAACGGCAACCCTTTCCGCTTCCAATGCAAAATCATGGGTTTTTTCACCGAGCACGTAATCGAACATCTCTCCTCTTCCGTGAGCTATTAAACCTTGCAGAGCCGTGATACCCATTTTTACGCCTTCCACAAGTTTTTCTCTTTGAATTAAAGAATGGTATCTGGGATGGGATTTCGGGATCATCAAAACCCATTCAAAGCATACGTCTAAAATCATTTTTCCTCAATTTTATTTTATAATTTTTAAATTATTTATCTGGTTTAACTCTCCCATTTTTCGCGTGAATCAGAAGTCGGTAAACAAAATTATTATCAAATTAAAATATTGGATTTAAATTATTTAAATAAAAATTTAATCTAAAATTTAAAATTTAAATTAATTAAGAATAAAATTAACTATTTTATCATAATTTAAATCTTTCTAAGATTTTAATAAAAAAATATTAGATTTTAATAAATTTATAAGTTATAAAACATTTATAATTTGTGCAAATCTTAAAATTCCAAAATAAATGGAATATGATTTGGTGTGTTCAGCATTGTGATCGACAACTTTGGCAACTTTCCCCAGTTAATATTACATATGTGTGCAGAATCATCTATATTCCCATAATTTTTGGAATATACGAATCACAGAATTCCACATTTTTTGGCATACCGAAACCTAATATTCCAAAAATTATGGAATACTTATTTGATATTTTAAAAATAAAAATTAAAAATTAAAATTAATGATCATATATCATAAATAACATATCAAATTAATTTAAAATACTTTGATAGTTATTTTTTAATTAAATTTAGAATATTGTATTTTACATTTTAATTATTTATTTGAAATGATAAAGATAAATACTGAGCGTTTTTTAATCTGAGATGTGGGTTATAGGAGATTTAGGTTTAAACATAAGGAGACATCCGTTACTGTACTTGCGGAGGATGAGAGGTTTTTCAAAATAGCTATAGAAGCAATACTAGAGGCAAGGAGGGAAATTGAGGCCAAGATAAGGGAGGATCCACTCTTCCTAACCGCACTGGATCCATACGACTGTTCTGGATATATTACAGGTAGGATGTGCATGGCATCAAGACTTGCAGGTGTCGGACCAATGGCGTCCGTGGCAGGTGTAATAGCTCAGCACGCTGTGGAGAGAATGGTAGATGCGGGTGCGAGTTTTGCTGTTGTCGATAACGGCGGGGATATAGCCATGTTTCTAGACAGACCTATAACAGTAGGAGTTTTTACTTATTCAACGGTAATAAGTTTTAGGGTGAAGGTGAAAGGCTTCTACGCAGTTTGCACGTCAAGCGGTACGATCGGTCATTCGTTAAGCTTCGGTTTTGCAGATGCTGCAACGATATTTGCAAGGGATGCATGTATAGCAGATGCCTTTGCCACAGCGCTCTGCAATACAATTAAAGAGGACTTCGACTATCAAAAGATAAGAGAGGCTTTGAACGATTTCTGGAATAAAAACGGAAAGTATATAGATGGTGTCCTGGTCATTAAGGAAAATCTGATCGGATTTGCAGGTGATGTGCCTGAAATAGTCAGAGCCAGGGTAAATCCAGATCTCATAACAAGGGGTTAGAAAACCGGTCAGCAAATTTTTTACGAATTTTCCGGTTTGCAGATCTGAAACGATTTTGCATATCATGCACAGATTTTAAGTCTCTAAATCGAGATTGAATGGTTTTTTCAAAACGCAGTCAATTCATGGAAACAGACAAATAGGATGAAGAAGTTATGTCTGTGAGGAGGTATACGTGTTAGACGTCGAGTGGTATACCCTGCCGTTCAATGTCGTTTTTGATATTCTGAAATCAGGGACAGCAGGACTTACAGATACCGAGGCGAGAAAAAGACTTAAGAAATACGGTTACAACGAGCTCAGACTCAAAGGTTTAAATCCTCTGATAAGAATGCTTCTGCAGTTCCATAATCCGCTGATATACGTCCTCGTAGTTTCAGCAATAGTTACAGCCTATTTTAGGCAGTACATAGATACAGCTGTTATATTGGGTGTTGTAATGGCGAATGCGATTATGGGATTTATACTGGAGGGAAGGGCTCAGTATTCGATAGAATCTTTGGGGAAGATGATGCCTCATTACTGTACAGTCATAAGAAATGGTAAAAGAATTTCTTTACAGGCACGAGAACTGGTTCCGGGAGATGTCGTCATGCTTGGGAGCGGCGATAGAGTACCAGCCGACTTACGTCTTTTTTATGCAAAAAATCTTTTCATAGACGAATCAACACTTACCGGTGAATCCTTACCGGTTGAAAAGGATATTAAAAGGGTTACGGAGAAAAACGTACCCCTTGCAGATAGGAGATGCATGGCATTTTGCGGGACTTTTGTCACACGCGGTTCAGGAAAGGGAATCGTTGTTTCAACCGGAGAGAAAACAGAGATCGGTAAAATAGCAAGGATTGTTTCAGAAACAAAAAAGATGAGTACTCCACTCATGAGGGAGATATCGAGGTTTACAAAAATTGTAGTCATAGCAACGTTTGTACTCGCATCCTTAAACTTTTTACTTGGAATGATATCCGGATACCGCTTTCTTTACTCCCTAATGGCATCTGTTGCACTTGCGGTTGCTGCCATACCCGAAGGTTTGCCGGCGATACTGACGATAACACTTGCCCTTGGTATTTCTGCCTTGGCGCGCAAAAACGCACTTGTGAAGAAGTTACCGTCTGTCGAAACGCTCGGATGCGCAACCGTTATAT